>Ga0209749_1000660_pt1 | contig 41856 bp, 35 predicted proteins | sample EPASupsiteSAE347_FD_187267 | JGI IMG/M metagenome (GOLD analysis project Ga0209749, IMG submission 187267) | Bioremediated contaminated groundwater from EPA Superfund site, New Mexico - Sample SAE3-47 (SPAdes) (version 2) | ecosystem: Environmental > Aquatic > Deep subsurface > Groundwater >...
CTACGGCAGGGTGTAGAGATTGTTGACGGCGGGATTTAGGCAATAAAAAAAACAGCGCGAAAAGGAAAATTTATTGCCCAGGAATATATTTTTCTCTTGACGGGGGCCTTTTAATGGGTGACCCCTTTCTCTTCTGACCCCTTTCTCTTCTTATTAAATACATGAAATATATCCCAGCCTATGTCTTTGTTTCATTGTATGGTTCTGCCGTGATTTGATATTTGTCTTCATAGACAATATAGCCAGGACGGTTCGTTCTCACAGCATGTACCATAATGCCATGCTCTTCAATTATTGCCGCCAACTGCCGCATCTTCTCAATATGCTGCATGGCCGTTGGCCTAAACCAACTGATTGCCTTATTTATGGCATGAGGCTTTGCTGACCGGTTGAATGATTCGGGTTTCTCGAGATGTTTGCTGAACCATTTCCGAATGTCTTTGACTATGATATCTTCATAATCATAAAGTATGCCCTTTTCTTGCAGGTCGGAAATCACCTGAAATATTCCCTGCCTTTTTCCTGAATCACAATCTAATTGATCAACAACGAACCTTATATACATATTTATTTTAACGTTTGCATCACCGGCCGACGGAACGCCGGTCCGTGTGGATGCTATTGTTCGGTCTTTTGTTTCTTTTTATCGTGCTTTCTATTACATGTGTAATCTGAATCGAAAATATACTTCGGTATTATTTTATTTTCAATTTCCGCCTGAGCTTCCGCCTTCATCTTTAACGTTGCTACATTAATATTTAATTTTTCTGCTTCTGCGATGACTGCATTTTGTTGTTGCATTCCTTTTTGATAATCATGTGTTTCAGGTGTACTTCTGTATTTAATAATTGCAGCCCATTTATATGCTTCTGTCAATCCAGAAATACTTTTTTTATTTTCCAATAAAAGATCTGATAATTTATACATACCCGTAGTATCACCAACTTTAGTCATTTTGCGATACCAATATTCACTTTGTTTCCAGTCTTTCGTTACATGTTTACCGTCTCTAAAATAATCACCTAATAAAGTTTGTGCTACAATATCGTCCTGTTTTGCAGCACTCTTCAAATACTCGATGCCTTCATTAATATCCCTATCAGAGTGTGTTACGTGTTCGTTCAATTTGTCCAATAACATGCATGCCAATTGTTGCTGTGCTATTGCATCACCATAAAAAGCACCTTTACGGAGCCAATATAGCGCTTGTTTTTGATCATCCTCGCAATATTCGTAATGCCAACGCAATCTGCATGCGGCTACGGTGTCTCCGTGTTCAGCCTTTTTGACTAACTTTGGTATTTCATCTGTTGGTTCACAGCTACCGTAGTTTGCAGTTTTACATGCAGTTAATAAAATAAGAGAAAACATGAATAATAATATTTTTATAATTTTCACGTTACATCCCGACGACACATAGATATGGTTGACCGAACAATTAATATGCCCATAGGGTTTTTTCCGAAATTTGTTGCGATCCTAACCTATTTCGGGCAGAATGAAAAGCAAGAATACGTCGTTAAATCAAGGATAATGAAATTTTGACGTTGGGTATTTCACGATAATAAAGACCAAAAGCCCTATGGGTATATCCTGGGAAAATTGTCCAGTGTAAAGAAAACCGACATCCTTTCGGAGTTCCTTCTTTAGTGATTACCGTTTGCGCCTAAAATAATTCCTGCTCGATCCTGCCGATATCCCCCTCCGTCAGCAAGCGCATTGTCAGCGCCTCGGCTTTTGCCGTATCGATGCCGCCGATAATTTTCTGGTTTGGAGCCAGATAGCCGGGATTCATGCTCAACTTCCGTATCCCGCACCCGATCAGGAATTGCAGATACCCCGGATGATTGACCATATCTCCGCAGATGGATACTTCTCTGCCGCCGGCCTTTCCGGCATCGGCAACCCGTTTGATCGCCCGCAGGACCGCCGGGTGATGGGGAATATAATACGCGGCCACTTCTTCGTTCGTGCGGTCCACGGCCAGCATGTACTGCACCAGGTCGTTGGTGCCGATGGAAAAGAAATCGACGATCCGCGCGAATTCTTCGATGATCCCGATCACGGCGGGGACCTCAACCATCATGCCGATCCGCGGATGGTCGTGGAAAACGTCCCCCGATCGTTTGAGCGCGTCAATACATTCCATCACGATGCCTCTGGCCTGCAGGAACTCTTCCAGGGAAAAGATCATGGGGAACATAATCTTCAGGTCGCAATCAACGCCGGCGCGCAGGATCGCCCTGATCTGCCGGGTGAAGATGTCCTGATGCTTCAGGGAGAATCTGATGGAACGCAGCCCCAGAAAGGGATTTCCCTCGTTGGCGGTCCAGTAGGCGGGTATTTTGTCGCCGCCGATATCGAGCGTGCGAAACGTTACATCCCTGGAAGGCGCGCCCTCCACGAGTTTCCGGTAAACAAAATACTGCTCTTCCTCCGTGGGGAAATTTTTGCGGATAATGAACGGGAATTCGGAGCGGTACAGCCCGATCCCGTCGCAGGACAACTGTCCCAGCGGCTCCAGGTCTTTCAGTAAATTGATGTTCGCCATCAGCTTGATGTGCACTCCGTCTTTTGTTTCCGTGATCCGCTTCATGGCGGGCGGCGTGCTTCCCGCGGCCTGTCCGTCGAGGCGGTCTTGGAATTCCCGGATAATGTCTTTGCCCGGATTGATGTAAATGTTCCCGATCTCGGCGTCGATCAGGATGTGGTCGCCGTCGGAGATGTTGTTCATGGCCGGGTCATTGACGATCACCATGGGGATCCGGAGGGACCGGGCAAGGATGGAAACGTGGGAGGTAACGCCGCCGCTGGTTAGCACAATGCCCTTAACTTCTTCCGAAGAGAGTTTCAGCAGGTCGGACGGATACAGGTCGGCGGCAATTACCACCCGGTTGCGCACCGGCGGCAGCTTCGCCTCTTTCCCGGCGAGATTCCTGACGAGACGCGTTACCAGGTCTTCGATATCGTGAACCTTCTCTTTGATGTACGGATCAGGACTTGCGGAAAACAGAGTAATGTATTTCTGCCCGGCGGCGATCACGGCATCGGGCGCGTTTTTTCCCTTTTTGACCGAACCGGTCATGGCTAAGATAAAGCTTTTGTCTTTTAAAATGAGCAGATGCGAAGTGAAGATCATCGAGGCGGCGTCGCTGAGTTTGTCCTCCACGGTCTTCTGCAATGCCGCCAGCTCTTTTTCCGTTTTCTTCAGCGCTTTTTGCAGATCGGTCAGGCCGTATTTTTTTTCGAAGGTCTGCCCCGCGATGTCGTGGAATCGCACCGCACCCGTCGCCAGCGTCGCTTTCGCGCAGGCATAGCCCCGGGAAGCGGCCTTGCCTTTCAGGAACAGTCCGTCAAGCCGTTCCTTTTTCGCGGGCATGCTTTCTTTCAGCGCCGCGCCCTGCATGGAAATGATGATTTTGATATTGTCGAACACGGTGGCAAGCTGGGAGGCAACGATCTGCAGCGCCTTGATATCGTTATCTTCAAACCGGTTGTTTTGCTTCCGCTGCAGCATGATGACTCCCACGGGAACAGCGCCGCTGACAATCGGCACGGACAGAAATGATTTATAGCGTTCTTCTCCGGTTCCCTTGAAATAACGGAAGTTGGGATGGGTAAAACCGTCAACGATGCAGACCGGCTCGTTTTTCTCAAAGACGGTTCCGGCAATTCCTTCGCCGCTTTTAAGCTTTATTTTTCCGATGACCCGGGGATTGAAGCCGGTGTTTGCCTGCAGGACCAGTTCGCCTTTGGCGTCATCGTAAATGTAAATGGAGCACACGTCCGCCTGCATGTGCCCGGCGACCATGACGACAATATTGTTAAGTAATTTTTCAATGCTGGCGCTTCCTTTAAACACCCAGTCCAGCTGGCCGATATTCAAAAGCAGATTCAAATGATCCATCATCGCACCTTTGCCTGTTCAATTACGATGTATCCCGCCGCTTCAAGCCATGGCCGAATGCTGCCGAGACCTTCAAACGGTACGTGCTGGAAATAATGGGCGTTCATAAATTGTTTTTTCCTGCTTGTGCATTATCCGATAGCCAGGCGGCCGGTTTCGCCGGTGCGGATCCGGATGCATTCCTCCAGTGGAACGATAAAAATTTTTCCGTCGCCGATCTCGCCGGTGCGCGCGCCTTTGATGATAGCTTCCAATGTGGGTTTGACGTAGTCGTCGTTGACGGCGATTTCAAAGCGCACCCGGTCCAGAAGATTTCCGTCGGTAACGATCCCGTCGCGGGTGTCTGTTTTTCCAACCTGTGCGCCGCAGCCGATCACATTAGACACCGTTATCTTGCCGACATTGACGTTACGTAAAGCCTGCTTGACTTCTTTCTGTTTATCCGATTGTACGATTGCTATGACAAGTTTCATATTGGTTCTCCTTCCAACTGTTTTCATTAAAACAAGAATGATGCCAAATGGCAATATGTTTTCGAAGGGATTATTGTAAATATGCTTATGGGTATTCGGCGCGATGGCGGAAAGGAACAAAATTGTTTATAAAGCCGCTGCAATTTACCCGGCTGTAAATTGCAGCGGCAGCCTCTTCAGAACAAGGGGTCTTGCCGCCAGAACAAGGGGTTGCAACCCCTTGTTCTGAAACGACGCGGCCAAACGGGACTTAACACACACCGGAGAAAACGGGCAGTACCGAAAACATGCATCCCGTGCAGCGTGTATCCGGCAGCCCAAACGCTGCAATTGACCGGAAAGATGGCTGAGGGGCAAGGACTCGAACCTCGATTCGCAGGGCCAGAACCTGCTGTCCTGCCTTTAGACGACCCCTCAGCGTGAAAATGTACCATCAGGGTAAAGCCATTTTTGTTTCAATATCTCCATTCTTATCTAGAAAGCAAAGCTCAAGATGATTCCGCCATACAGAAAGGAAGAACTATCCTTGTCGGACGGAATGGCCGTCCCTTGCAGACCGCGCGCTTTCATTTCGTATTTCGCGTCATCCGAAAGCGGGAAGACATACGAAACCGTCGGGGTGACCGTTAGAGACGAAATGACGTTCACCGGCAGCGATACGGAAACCACGCCGTCATGAAAATTGTTGAACTTGTCCGTGGTCGGCAGGGAATCCCCGTCGAATTTTGGATAAGTGTTTTCATCGGTGGACAGCAGATAGCTGACGTTTCCCGCAAGCTTCAAACCGATCTTTTCATGCAGGGCAAAGGTATGCGAAACGCCCAGCGTGGCATACCATTGATGGTAATGGTCAATTTCCTTATAAACGGTCAGCGTCGGCGCCAGAAGGGTGTCCAGTCCCACTGATACAAATAATTCCTGGGAATCCAGCGGGTCCGTTCCGTTCGGCGTCAGGGATGCAAGACCATAATAAATATATCCGCCTCCCACCTGAAAGATGCCGAACTTGCGCGAATAGGAAAGTGTCACGTCGGTTTCGGTATAGTTGGAGGAGTACTTCTGGTCTCCGGCCGCGTAGGGTCTTGTGTCCAGATTGCCCCAGATGTTGGCGGTGAAGCCCCGATAGCTCACCGTTGCGGAGGGTTGAATCACCACGCTCTGGCGGCTCAATTCCTGTCCCCGCCAGATATAGGCGCTTAAAATACTGGCGGCGATCTCGCCGGTAACCTTTGCTTCTTCCTGCTTCTTTTCGGCAGGTTTGGTTTCTTCCGCAGCCAGTGCGATCATCGGGAATGATACCAGAATCAGCGCCAGCAACACCATGGTCATGGTTGTTTTCAGATTTCTTTTCATCGTCTCCATTTCTCCTTATGATTTATTCTGATGCAAATTGTGTACAATCGATTTCGTATTTATTGATCTTCCTTGCCAAAACGCGTTTCGAGGTTCCCAGAATTTGCGCGGCATCCGACTTGTTGCCTTTTGTTCTTTTCAAGGCATGAATAATGACTACTTTCTCGCAGTCGGGACCACATCGTTCCAGCACATTTTCTCCGGCAGATGTTTTGTCGTTATCCATGATGATGACCTCATCCGATGGCTGTGCCGCCCCGTTCACCGTTGCTGATGCGTATGCAATCGGCGAGTTCCGTGACGAAGATTTTCCCGTCGCCGACCGAGCCGGTGTGCGCGCCGCGGGTGATGGCGGCGATGGCCGGTTCGACAAAGTCTTCGTTGACGGCGATGTCCAGGCGGACTTTATTGATCAGGCCGCCCGCTTCCTTTGCGCCGCGATAAATTTCCGTGACGCCCATCTGCCGTCCCTGACCCAGCACGTTGGTGACGGTCATTAGCTTCACATCCACGGCTTCCAATTCTTTTTTGACAGCCTCCAGTTTGTGGGGCTGAATAATGGCAATAACTAATTTCATGATGTATTCCTCCTAGTCAATCACGGTGTAAGCAGCTTCGCTTTGTTGCGTTAAATCCAGGCCGATGATTTCATTTTTCTCTTCAACTCTCATGCCGATGAGGGCATCCACGATCTTGAAGATAATGAATGTCATGATCGCGGCGAAGGCAACCGTCACCGCCAGCATCAGGCACTGAACCCCGAATTGATGAACGTTGCCGAACAGCAGACCGTCGGAACCTGCCGCATTGACCGCTTTTTGCGCAAAGACACCCGTGAGGAGGGTGCCGACGGTTCCGCCGACGCCATGCACGCCGAAAGCGTCGAGCGAGTCGTCGTAACCGAGTTTGCCTTTAATGACGGCAACAGCCGTGTAGCAGACGACGGCGACAATGATGCCCATGAACATGGCATTCATCGGGTTGACGAAACCGCAGGCCGGTGTGATGGCCACCAGTCCCGCCACGGCGCCGGTGGCCGTACCCAGAATCGTCGGGGTTCCGTTGTGCCACCATTCAATCAACGCCCATGTCAAACCGGCGGCGGCTGTTGCCGTATTGGTGGTCACAAAGGCGTTGCCCGCAAGGCCGTCCGCCGCCAGAGCGCTGCCTGCGTTAAACCCGAACCAGCCGAACCATAAAAGAGCCGCACCCAGAACCGTGAAGGGCAGGTTGTGCGGACGGATCGGCCGGTGATTGTAGCCGATTCGTTTGCCCAGCAATAACGCCATGACCAGAGCCGATATGCCGGAACTCACGTGCACGACAATGCCGCCGGCAAAATCCAGACCTCCCATGGCCTTGAGCCAGCCGCCCGCTCCCCACACCCAGTGCGCCAGGGGGTCGTAAACGAATGTCGCCCACAGTAAAGTGAAAAGTAGAAAAGCCGGAAATTTTACCCGTTCCGCATACGCGCCGATGATCAGGGCAGGCGTGATGATGGCGAACATGGCCTGAAAGATCATAAAGACGGAATGCGGAATTGTTTTGGAATAGTCCGGGTTCGGCGTTGCGCCAACGCCAACGAGCCCCGCCCAGTCCAGGTTGCCGATGATGCCGTGAAAATCCGGACCAAAGGCCAGCGAATAGCCGAACAGCATCCACTGCAAACTGATGACGCAGACGATGATGAAGCACTGCATTAAAATAGACAGAACGTTTTTGCGGCGGACCAGTCCTCCATAGAAAAATGCCAGTCCCGGTATGGTCATTAACAGGACCAATGCGCTGGCGGTTAATACCCACGCTGTATCTCCCGAATTCATAATCAATCCCTCCTTTAAAAATTTTTCTTTCGGGATTGACTAGCGCAAGGATAATGCCAAACAGGATAATGCATGATTAGTTGTTGTAATCACTGATGTATTGGCAAGCAGGCGGCGCGGGCTATTTGTAACAATCTTGTATGATTGAGAAAGATGTAAGTCGAAAATGTAGCTAAATCTCTTCTTCCGGCAAAGACAATAATGAACAAAGCCAAACGTGAAGAAATATTTCCGGCATTATGATTGACGCGATCATCCGTCGGCAGCTTCAAAAGCTTTTACGGGAATGCAGATTGATGTTGTAAAGCAAGGCGTTTTTACGGTAAAGTATTGCAAAGAATGAGGATAGAAATTTATGACACCCTACACCCGCGTCAGCACAGGAATGAACGGCCTGGATGAAATTCTCAATTATCTGCAGATGGGCGACAACGTTGTCCTTCAGGTGGATGATATTGAAGACTACAAGAAATTTGTCGATCCTTATGCCAAAGCCGCCCTGGCCCGGGGTCAGCGCCTCATCTACATGAGATTTGCCAATCACCCGGCCCTTCTGGCGCCGGATAAAAATATTAAAGTTTATAAACTCAACGCCAACAAGGGTTTTGAATCCTTTTCCACACAGGTGCATAATATCGTCCGCGATGAAGGGCGCGACGTGTTTTATGTTTTCGACTGCCTGTCCGATTTGCTCATGGCCTGGGCGACGGATCTGATGATCGGCAATTTCTTTGTCATCACCTGTCCCTATCTTTTTGAATTAAACACGGTGGCCTATTTCGCGATTCTGCGCAGCAGTCATTCTTTCAAAACGGTGGCGCGGATTCGTGAAACGACGCAGGTTCTGCTGGATGTTTATAACAATAAAGGCAAAATCTGCGTCCATCCGCTCAAGGCCTGGAAACGCTATACGCCGACGATGTTTCTGCCGCACATTATGGAAGGTGAAAAATTTGTTCCGATCTTAAACAGCGCGGATGCCGCAAGCGTCTTGTCTTATCTGACGGACAAGAACGCCACCAGCAGTGTGCGCAATCTTGATTACTGGGACCGCATCTTCCTCAAAGCCACGACCATTCTGGAAGACCCGGAGGCCGTGAAAGAAAAGCAGGACATGGTGGAATCTCTCTCGCGCGTGCTGATCGGACGGGAAAAAAGAATTTTGTCGCTGGTCAAGGAATACTTCACGCTGGAAGATCTGCTGGAAATCAAGAAGCGTCTGATCGGCACGGGGTTTATCGGCGGCAAATCCGTGGGCATGCTGCTTGCCCGCAACATCCTGCGTAATGATTCGGGGTTCGACTGGAATGCCGAACTGGAAATACACGATTCCTTTTTCATCGGCTCGGATATTTTCTACTCGTACATGGTGCAAAACGGCTGGTGGAAACTGCTCATGTCGCAGAAAACCGATGAAGGATATTTTGAAATCGCCCGCGAACTCAAAAGTAAGATGCTGCATGGTGTTTTTCCCGACGAAGTCCGGGAGCAGTTTCTGCTGATGCTGGAATATTTCGGTCAGTCACCCATTATTGTCCGTTCCAGTTCGCTGCTGGAGGACGCTTTCGGCAACGCCTTTGCCGGAAAATATGAAAGCTATTTCTGCCCCAATCAGGGAACGCCGGAAGAACGCTACCGGCATTTTGAAGAAGCCGTCCGCAAAATCTTCGCCTCCACCATGAACGAAGATGCGCTGACGTATCGATTACAGCGCGGCATGGCCCAGTTGGATGAACAAATGGCGCTGCTGGTGCAGCGTGTATCCGGATCGCACCGCGACATTTATTTTTTCCCCGATCTGGCGGGCGTCGGCCTGTCCTACAATACGTTCGTCTGGCAGAAAGGCATGGACCCCAAAGCCGGCATGCTGCGGATCGTTTTCGGACTGGGTACGCGCGCCGTCAACCGCGTGGAAAACGATTACCCGCGCATCGTTGCGCTGGATGCGCCGCTTGTCAAACCCTATGCCAGACAGGAGGACATCAAGCGGTATTCCCAGCATGAAGCGGACGTTCTGAACCTGCGGGACAACGAATTTCAGACCCTCAAGACCGCCGAACTGCTCAGCGATGATCTGGTGGCGCACCTCGATTTAATCGCCGAACGGGACAACGCGGCGACCGACTATCTGCGATCGGCGGGAAGAGACACGAAGGGCGCCTTGATCATCACGTTCGATGAACTGTTGACCGCCACGCCGTTTGCGAAAAAAATGTCCAGGATGCTCAAAACGCTTGAACAGGTTTACCGCTATCCGGTTGATATTGAGTTTACCGTAAACTTTAATGCTCAGGGCAAGTCCCGGATTAATCTCCTGCAATGCCGCCCCTTCCAGACCAAAGGCCATTACAGCCGGGTGGAACTGCCGGAAAAAATCAACAAATCCAGAATTCTGATCAGGCAGGAAGCCAATTTTATGGGCGGCAGCGTCTATCGGGCCATCTCCCGCATCATCTACATCGATCCCAAGGGATATGCCGGATTGAAACTTTCCGAAAAACACGACGTCGCGAGACTGACGGGCAGGCTGAATAAGCAGATCGGGAAACGCGAGGCCATGCCGACGATTCTTCTGGGACCGGGACGATGGGGAACGACAACGCCGGCCATGGGGGTTCCGATCACATTCTCGGAGATTAACAATATTACGGCTATCGGCGAAATTGCTTACCAGGACGGTTCTCTGATTCCGGATTTGTCTTTCGGTACGCATTTTTTCCAGGATATGGTGGAAATGGATATTTTTTACATGGCCATCTATCCCGAAAAGGACGGCGTCTTTTTCAATGCCGCCTGGATAAAAAAACAACCGAACATTCTGGCGGATCTGATGCCGGACGATGCGCGCCTGGCGAACGTGGTGCGCGTCTGCGACGTCCGGGCGAAGGATTTACGCCTGCTGTCGGACATTGTCACCCAGAAGATGATTTGTTTTTTGGGGGAAACTGTGCTAGGGGCTGTGTGAAAAAAAGCCATTCATAACTAAGGCAAAAGGTATTCATGATTTTCACGGAGATGTCCCACATTCTGAAAAGTTTCCTTTTTTTCATTTTCAATTGCCGGATTTATATCGGCTGTCGTCCAATGGATGCCGGCGCGCCGGCAATCATCTTTTTCCCGCTTCTTCCCGGTCAACTCAATTGCGGCTTTGCCGGTTTGATGACGTGCCGCCTGCCGAAACGTGCGGTGGATACAACAGCCGATCTCACCGTCGCCACCCTGTGGAAAAAGATTAAAAGCGCCGGTCTGCAAAGCGCCGCCAACGGGGAAAACATCGCCGCGCCTTATTTGAACGTCACGAAAGATCTCCACGTCGTCAATAGGGCTGTATCGGAACTCAAAAGCGAGGATGCGCAGGAATTTCTTTTTTTTCAGACCGGTCGGACGGATGATCTGGCTCTCCTTGCGGGAGAAATGAAAAATTTTCTGGCCGACGAAGAAAAATGGCTCGAAGAGCAGGCCGCCCGCATCAATTCAGCCGATCTGGAAGCCGTCAACAGCCGGATGCTTCTGCTCAAAGATATTTGCTGGATGCTGGACAGGGATATTCTGGCCAATCTGCCGAAGGTGCTGGCCCTGACCGGCGCCGAAAAAAATGCCGCGGTCACTCCCGCCGCTTTCCGGAAATACCGGAAAATCAACCTGCTGTTAAACGCGCTGGACCGGCTGGAAGTGCGGGGCCGCGACTCCGCAGGCATTCAGCTTGCCTTTTGCATGAATCAGGACATCATGCAGAATGTCCTCCGGCAAATCAGGCAAAACGGGCTGGATGAGCATTATCAGCGGCGATTACAAAAAAGCGATCTGCTGAACTTATCCATTTCCGTCTCATCCGGCCAAAGCGCCCCCCCCGGCGGCAGCTGCGTCACTTTTACGTACAAGACTTTTTCCATTGTCGGCAAACTGGGGCGCAATGTCTCCGATTTGAGAAACACGATTCGGGAAGACCGCATTCTGCAATGCTTTGCCAATGCCGGGACAATCTGTGAAACGGCGCTGACGCACACCCGCTGGGCTTCGGTCGGTTCCATCACGGAAGAAAATTGCCATCCGGTCAATAACTATTCCATCGGCCGTTTGCCGTCCGGTCATCCGGCGTATCCCGGCGTCGAGGTCCAAATCAATGCCGTGTTAAACGGAGATATCGATAACTACACGGATCTTCGGCAATCCCTGGAAAAGCAGGGCGAAATGATTGCGGAGCGCGTCACAACCGACACAAAAATCATTCCCATGCAAATCGAAAAATATCTGCAATCGGGGCAAAATCTGGCGGAGGCGTTTCGACTGGCCGTCAATGATTTTCACGGGTCGCACGCCATCGCGATGCAGTGTAATCTGGAGCCCGGCAAATTGTTCCTCGCGCTCAAAGGCAGCGGCCAGTCCATTTATGTGGGCGTCAACGCCGACCAGTATATGTTTTCTTCGGAACTTTACGGGCTGGTGGAAGTTATGCCGTATTTCATCAAGATGAACGGAGAAGAGGGCGGACAGATTTTTGCAATCGACCAGTATGGCGGCAGGGGACTACAGGGCATTGCCGCTTGCTCCTATAAAGGCGAGGATATTCAGTTGACGGATGCGTCTTTGCAGACCGCGGAAATCACCACACGGGACATCGACCGGAGCAGCTATCCGCATTATTTTCTGAAAGAGATTTCCGAATCCGCTCTGTCGATCAAAAGAACGCTGCGCGGTAAATATCGCATCTCCGCGGACGATCAGGTCGCCTTTAACCTGGGTGAGGATATGGTTCCCGCCGGGGTGCGCGCCGGACTGAAAAATGGCGCAATTAAAAACGTCATTGTTGTCGGCCATGGAACGGCGGCTGTTGCGGGCCAGGCGGTGGCCGACGCCCTGACCTCTTATCTCAAGGGCGCTCCTCTTCATATCCGGGTTCAAGTGGCGTCGGAATTAAGCGGTTTCGGACTGAAAAATGATCTGACCGACACCCTGATTATTCCGATCACCCAATCGGGCACCACCACCGACACCAACCGGGCCGTGGCCATGGCCCGGGAGCGCGGCGCGCACATCATCTCCATCGTCAACCGCCGGCAATCGGATATCACCGCCAAATCGCACGGCATCTTCTATACCAGCGACGGACGCGATATTGAAATGTCCGTCGCCTCGACCAAGGCCTTTTACGCCCAGATTATCGCCGGTCAGATTCTGGCGCTCTTTTTTGCTCAGCTTCTGGAAGCGCGAACCGACGCCGACATCGCCGCTCAATTACGCCATCTTGAATCCGCGCCGCGTCTGATGGGAAAAATGTTCGCCAACCGCGAGGCGATTGCCGCTTCGGTAAAAAAAGGAACCGGCAAAAAATTCTGGGCGATTGTGGGCAGCGGCCCGAACAAGGCGGCAGCCGATGAAATCCGCATCAAATTAAGCGAGCTTTGCTATAAGACCATTTCATCCGACATTATCGAAAATAAGAAGCATATTGATTTATCCGCCGAACCCCTCATTCTGGTCTGCGTCTCCGGAAATCCCCAGGCTGTTGCGGAGGATGTTTTAAAAGATGTGGCCATTTTCAAGGCGCATAAAGCGGCGGTTATCGTTTTTGCCGACGAAGGCGATTCCCGTTTTGATCAGGTTGCCGATGCGGTTATTGCCGTTCCTGTCGCGCCTTCGCCGCTGCCGGTGATCCTCAATACGATGGCCGGTCATCTCTGGGGTTACTTTGCGGCATGCGCCATTGACGGGGAAGCGCAGATATTCCGCGAGTTCCGCGGCCGGCTGGCGACGGAATTAACGCAAAGAGCGCAAAGGAAACTGTCTCTTTTCGACATGATTGCCGATGATTCGCTCCACCGGATCATCCACGAGTTTTATCTGCTGTTCAATGCGCATCGCCAAAACGGCGCGTTCGGCGCGCTGGGAGGCAAAACCATCGCCGATCTGGTGCTCCTGCTGAAATATGCGTCCGGCAAGCTTCCTCTGAAGGAAATTCAGCAGGACTTCAAAAGTGAAAAAGACCTCTTTTCTCCGTATGATCTTCTGGACGCGACCCTGGGCATGGCCATCGACGAACTCACCCGTCCGATCGACGCCATACGCCATCAGGCCAAAACGGTAACGGTGGGCACCAGCCGGAAGGATAAAGAAATTGCCGGCCTTATTTTTGACCTGCTGGAAACGCTGAAGTTTACCGTGAAGAATCTGGCCTATCGAGAGATCCTGGCGATTAGCCGTATCCAGCCGGCCATTGCAGACGTGAAGGGGTATGCGATTTACGACGTTTCTCATCTTAATGAGAAGGGCAATCCGACGGAGGATTCGATGATTGCCATCCGCTCTAAAGGCGGCGTCGCCGCCGGCATGAAGTCCCGCGCCGATCAGCCCACGGCGTTGATGGGGATAAAACGAACCGTCGTCAGTACCGGCCATGTTTATCTGGGCCGGGGTAAAACAGACGGCGCTCCCATTATGATTGTTCCTCTGCGGGAAACGGAAACGGGGATCAGCCATTTACTGCTGGTTCATGTCCGCTTTAATGAGAACCTGAGCCTGCCGGAAAAGATAGCGGCATTGGGGTACCGGTATCATGATATCCGCAATCTTATTGGTGAATACAACCTCTCCTGGAACGACCGGTATCTTGACGCCCTTTCGCTGGAATCCCTGTTCAGCGAACCTGTCGAAGCGATTGCCGGACTGATCCAGTCACGTTACAGCCAATCATAGACCCGGCATCAACTTGTCATATGGCAAAGGAAAGAAAGTGTCATCATCGCTGGATGACGATTGAATGTCATGGATTCGATTTAGTCTTGACACGCTTCAACGCCGCTTCAATAAATTTATCGAAAAGCGGATGAGGCTTTACCGGTCGCGATTTAAATTCCGGATGGAATTGACATCCCAGAAACCAGGGATGATCTTTTATTTCCACGATCTCGGCTAAACGTCCGTCAGGCGACATGCCCGTTATCCGTAACCCGTTATCCGTGAGCGTTTTTTTGTAATCGTTATTGAATTCATAACGGTGGCGGTGACGTTCGGAGATTTCCTTTTGCCCGTAAGCATCGAAGGCGAAAGACTTATTCTCAACAACACACGGCCAGGCGCCCAGTCTCATGGACGCGCCTTTATCCTGCACGCTGCGTTGTTCAGGCAGTAAATCAATGACCGGATATTTTGTCGTCAGGTCGAATTCGGAGCTGTTGGCTTTTCCCAATCCACAGACGTTTCGGGCATATTCGATGACTGCCATCTGCATTCCCAGGCAAATGCCGAAATAGGGGATCTTGTTCTCCCGTGCATACTGAACCGCCTGAATCATGCCTTCGATGCCCCGGTTGCCGAAACCGCCCGGCACCAGCACGCAGTCCACATCGGACAAGTACTTGGCCGCGCCTTCCTCTTCAATCTTTTCCGTGTCAACAAATTTCAGTTTCACATGGCAGTTATTGGCAATGCCGCCGTGCACCAGCGCTTCATTCAGGCTTTTATAGGAATCCGTCAGGTTGACGTATTTGCCCGCAATCGCCACACAAACTTCATTTGCCGGATGATAAAATTTTTCTACAACATTTTCCCAGGCATCAAGTTTCGGCTGGCCGGTCCACATGTTCAGGAGTTCAATGATTTTTGCATCCAGTCCCTCGCGGTGATAAACCAGCGGCACTTCATAAATACAGCTGACGTCCTTGGCCGTAAAAACGGAAGAGACTTCTACATTGCAGAACAGTGCAATTTTGGCCTTGATGTCGTCGGATAAAAAATTCTCCGTACGACAAAGCAAAATATCCGGCTGAATGCCGATTTCGCGCAATGCCTTGACGCTGTGTTGCGTGGGTTTGGTTTTGACTTCTCCGGCCGTTTTAATGAAGGGCACCCAGGTTAAATGGATAAAGATGGCGTTTTGACGCCCCGCCTCATTGCGGAATTGCCGGATGGCTTCTAAAAACGGAAGGCTTTCGATATCGCCCACGGTGCCGCCGATCTCCACGATTGAAACATCGAATCCGGTAGCCGTCTTGCGGATAAAATCTTTGATCTCATTGGTGATGTGCGGAATGACCTGGACGGTCTTGCCCAGATAATCACCGTGTCTCTCCTTGGTAATAACGGAAAAGTAAACCTGCCCGGTGGTCAGGTTGTTGCCCTTTCCCATGCAGGTTGATGAAAACCGTTCATAATGGCCCAGATCCAGATCCGTTTCGGCGCCGTCGTCGGTAACGAAAACCTCCCCGTGCTGAAAGGGGCTCATGGTGCCGGGATCAACATTAATATAAGGATCCAGTTTCTGATTGGTTACGCGAAGACCGCGAGACTCCAGAGCGGCAGCAATGGAAGCGGCCGCCAGGCCTTTGCCCAGCGACGACAAAACGCCGCCGGTTACAAAAATAAATTTTGTATTTTTCATATGACAGAAATGACCCTTTCAAAACGCTGGAAATAATGCCCAGGGCGGTTATTAGTTTTTGACGCAAGTTTGAAGCTCTGTTCCGGTCAACCAGGAACGATTCCCCGTATGGATCTGAATCTTGTCCATCATCACCCGATGGTGCTTTTTACCACGTCGGCAATTTGCCGGCAATATTTTTCCGTCAATTCATGAGACGGCCCTTCCACCATCACCCGGCACATGTTTTGAGTGCCGGAATACCGGACCAGGACCCGGCCTTCTTCACCCAATGCGCGTTCCACCTGTCCGATGATTTCCATGATGCCGGGGATGCCGGAAATTTCCGGTTTACTCTTCACATCGATGTTCATCAGTTTCTGTGGAAAAACGTCCATCCACCGCGCCAGTTCGGAAAGCGGCTTTCCTTCTTTCAGCATGGCGGCAATGAGTTGCATGGCCGCGATGATGCCGTCCCCCGTTTTATGGTGTTCGAGAAAAATCATATGCCCGGCGTCTTCGCCGCCGATGACGGCGCCGAGGCGCAACATGTCTTCAAGGACATAACGATCCCCGACGTTTGCCGCATGATGTTTGAATCCATACTTTTTACAGGCGACTCTCAAGCCCAGATTGCTCATGACCGTGCTGACAAGGAGATTGTTCTTTAAGCGGCCTTCTTTTTTCAAAACATTTGCGCAGATGATGAGCAACTGATCGCCCGTGATTTCATGTCCCTTTTCATCTACGGCAATCAGGCGATCTCCATCTCCGTCAAAAGCCAGCCCGATGGCTGCGCCGCTTTTCATTACGGCATGCTTCAGGTCCTGCGTGTGTTGTGAACCGCACCTGTCGTTAATATTCATGCCATTGGGTGTATTGTGAATCACTTCGACGCTGGCGCCAAGTTCCATAAACGCGTCGGGTGCGATCCGGTATGTAGCGCCGTTTGCGGTATCCAGAACAATTTTCAATCCTTCCATCGACAGCTCGCGGGGAAAAGAGTTTTTCAGAAAAACGATGTATCTTCCATGAATATCACTGATGCGGATGGCTTTTCCCATGGCTTCCGCTTTCGGCAGAAGATCATGGAACTTATCACCGAGAATCATATCTTCGATTTCGTTCTCCTGCGCGTCAGTCAGTTTGAAACCATTGGCATCGAAGATCTTGAGTCCATTGTCCTGGTAGGGGTTGTGAGATGCGGAAATGACGATGCCCGCATCAGCGCGCATGCTCTGCGTAATAAAGGCGATGCCGGGCGTGGGCAGCACACCGACCAGATAGGGGTCGCCGCCCATGGACGTAATGCCGGCTTCCAGCGAACTCTCCAGCATATATCCGGAAATACGAGTGTCTTTCCCAATGACTACGCGAGCCCGATGTCTGTTTTTTTTCAAGAGATATGCGATGGTTTGACCGACCTTCAAGGCGGTTTCCGCGTTCATCGGATAGCGGTTGGCCTCGCCTCTGATCCCGTCGGTTCCAAATAATTGAGCCATGTTTTACTTCCGTACTTATTGAACTAGGATATTTTAAATAAACGGAGGGAGGATAACACTGATGCGGTCTTTTGGCAATAATAATCTACGATGCTCTGAAGCCATTTGACGCCTTTTGCGGATACGTCAGGCTGGAGTTCCCGGATGGTTTCAAGGTATGGTCTTGGGTCGTTCCCGCCGCCCTGCAGGAAACCCTGGAGGAACACTTCACGGGCTCTCTCCGTTGTATCACTTCGTATTTTATCAGACAGAACGGCTTCCATAGCTTCCATGTTTTGGTATAAAGCTTGTTTTTCGCCGATGGCATCCGGTTTGGGTTGATTCCGGGATGGGGCCGCGGCCTTTTCCGCCATGATTTTCAGCCTTTTGATACGTTCTTTCCGTGCCAGGGAAAGCTGTTCTATGGCACCGTCATAAATCAGAGAACCGAATTCCTGAGCTTCGAAAAACGGTTTTCTCACCTGTGTGTACCAGGCTTCCAGCGCCTTTAAGTTTGCCAGATAAAGAATATTGTTTTCCAGAATGCGACGAAGATTGGGATAAGCCGCGGGAATAAAGGGCCGGGCGCCGCGGGACTGCGGCATGTCGAAAATCAGTTGATTGTCCTGCGGGTAATCCCGTCTTAATATGGAGCCTGCCGCAACGACATTGCCGTATCCCAGCCGTACCGGACCGATCATCCCCCCCTGACCGCCCAGAAAAATGGGGGGCTGATTGAGCATTACCCCCCGGGGGACATCGCCCAGCAGAGAAGGCGTTGTTTTGTCGGCATCCGGTGTAAAGTTGAAATGAATGTAGGAGCTTCCCACTTCACTGTGATTCTTGCGGCTGGTGCCTCCGGCCATCAGGCAATCGCAGAAGTTAATCAGGCTGCCCAGTGTCACAAAGGGGAAAAGAATGGTCTGCTTTAATCCGACCGAGTGGGCGCCGCCGGTTTCTTCCTCCAGAATGCATCCTTCCCGGACGTGCGCGCCAAGCCCCATGTTTGCTTTTTCCAGAAAGACGGATTTGCTGAAGAAGCCGCCCTTCAATTCTACTTTTGAGCCGAGTTGACAATCTTCAATGGTCGCCGGACCCTCATAGCCCAGCTTACAGCCCGGGGAAATCACGGTTTTGCCGCCATAAATCCGGCAACCCGGGTATATCGTTACTCCTTTTTCTGAAATCTGATCGACATTGACTTCATTGCCGATATCAAGCGTTCCGGGGGTGGGAATATCCACGCCCTTTTCAATCAGTTGTTTTATCTTTTCATGGGATTTTGCTTTAAAATCCATGTCGCCTCATACATGTCGGGAATAGCCTTGCCAATGTCAAGGCTATTCCCGACGACTGAAATCCTGATGCTTAAAACTTGCTTATACAATACCGTAGGCCAGCATGGCATTCGCCACTTTGGTGAAGCCGGCGATATTAGCGCCCATCACATAGTCACCCTTTTTACCATAGGCTTCCGCCGTATCATAGCAATTTTTGTGAATGGTTTTCATGATGATATGAAGACGGTTGTCCACTTCTTCGCGCGTCCAGGACAACCGCAGGCTGTTCTGGCTCATTTCCAGACCGGAGGTAGCCACGCCGCCGGCATTGGCTGCTTTGCCGGGACCGTAAAGGACCTTGTTTTCCTGGTAAACCTTGATGGCTTCCGGCGTGGAAGGCATATTGGCGCCTTCGGCCACGCAGTAACAGCCGTTTTTCACTAAAGCGGCGGCATTTTTGCCGTTGATTTCATTCTGCGTCGCGCAGGGCAGGGCGATATCGACTTTGATGCCCTGTTCACGGATGACGTCCCAGACACTCTTGCCTTCGTAGCAGGCGGTTCCTTTATACTTGTCGGCATACTCGGCAATGCGGCCGCGTTTGACGTTTTTCAGGTCGAGGACGTAATTGCATTTCTTCTCGTCAATGCCCGCATCATCAATGATGCACGCGGAGGAATCGCAAAGCGAAATGACTTTTCCCCCCAACTGGTTGACTTTTTCCACCGCGTACTGGGCCACGTTACCCGCGCCGCTGATGGCGACGGTTTTGCCTTTGAAATCGAGCTTTCTGGTCGCCAGCATTTCCGCCGCGAAATAGGTGGTGCCGTACCCGGTTGCTTCGGGACGGACCAGACTTCCGCCGTAATCCAGGCCCTTGCCGGTCAGAACGCCGGTGTGCTCATTGCGGATTTTCTTGTAATAACCGTAAAGATAACCGATTTCGCGGCCGCCGACGCCGATGTCGCCCGCGGGAACATCTACGTCCGCGCCGATATGACGGAACAGCTCGCGCATAAAGGCCTGGCAGAATCTCATGACTTCGCCGTCGGATTTGCCTTTGGGATCAAAATCGGAACCACCCTTGGCGCCGCCCATGGGCAGCGTGGTCAGGGCGTTTTTTAAAATCTGTTCAAAACCCAGAAATTTGATGATGCCCAGGTTGACCGACGGATGGAAGCGTAAACCGCCTTTGAAAGGACCGATGGCGTTGTTGAACTGTACGCGGAATCCGCGGTTAACTTTCACATTGCCCTTGTCATCCACCCAGGGTACGCGGAAGCTCATGGCTCTTTCCGGTTCGACGAGCCGCTCATAGATATTGGCTTTGACGAATTCCGGATGCTTTTTAACGGTAGGCTCCAGCGTCTCCATGACTTCTTCAACAGCCTGATGAAACTCGGGCTGATCCGGGTCGGTTTGCTTAACTTTTGCGATAACATCTTTAATAACGGACATAACTTACTCCTCTCTTTATAGAATTGCTTTATTATTTTGTTCCTGTCCCATCCATTAAGGACAGGAAAACTCTTATGCCTGTTTACGGCTATTCATTAATATCGCCAAGCTGTTCATAATCCATCATGGTGGACATGGCCCTGTTGTCCACGTCAAACCCTGCTTCGTAAACCGCGGCAACCGGATTGAGACCGCCGATGAGAATCATCCCGATTTTGTTCATGTCCACGTGGGTTTGGCACACAGGATGTCCCGTGTTGCCGATGGATAAGACGCCGTGAATGCCGATTTTGGCAAAATCGCCGATAATAGTATCCACCAGAGAGCGGCTGAGCGCGGGGATTTCACGGAAGTTGGCCAGGATTTTTCCTTCGCCTTCCTTGGCGACTTGTCCGACGGAGGTCATCTTGCCGCGAATGAAAATTTCCGACGGATCGAGCGACGAACCGGCGTAATGAATCAGTTCGACAAAGCGCAGGGTTTCATTCTTGCGTATCTGAAGAATTCCGCCGAATTTGGAATCGATGGGAATGCCGTGCTTGAGCAAAACGCCGTTGATCACGATACTGCAAATTGTGGCCAGACCTACTTTGCCTTGCGGCACAACAATATCGCCCAATGTCTTTCCGGCCTGTGCGATGGCGACATGCGAACTGACGGCGAGCTTTTTTGAAAAAACAGGTTTCATGATCTTGAGCGCCTGATTGAACTGCGCCTTCGGAAAGAAGGAGATGTTGACCGGCACCAGACCGCGCTTCTTTTTGATGTCAAAGGTGGTCTTAAAGGAAAGAACATCAATGCGGGAAATGGAAAGCCCCATTTTGTCCTGTACGCGGGCGTCGGATATTTCGCTTAACCCCTGCTCGGTGATCACCCGGCCGTCACGCCGGCCCACCAGGCGGGTAAGCCCCCGCTCATCCATGATCTTCAGGTGATAACGAACCGTTCTTTCGCTCAGTTGTACGTCGCGCTCGGCCATTTTCCTCGCGATGACGCGCGCACCCAGTGAGTCGGGGCTTTCGTGCAGGATCTTCAAAATCAGGAGAACTTTTCGTTCAATGTCTTCCGGCTTAAAAAGTTGCTTCATGAGTCTTCCATACGGCAATCGGTTGCCGTATTCCTACTTTTAAACCGTAATTTTGTCAAATAAAAATTTAAATTTTTCGTATTTTCCAGACAGAATATTGATTTCATTGAAGATTAATGAATTCTAAATCATGTATTCCCGTGCCGTCGCGATGGCAGGTTGGATGCAATGGATCGATGGAATGTTACGATAGATGAAATTTGTTACGGAAAATTTGAAGGTTTCGCCCCGATCGAAAAATAATGCCGGGCAGGGAAAACCTATTTTGTTTTTTCGCAGTCGATGCCCAGTTTGGCCATCTTATCGGTAAACGTGTTGCGGTTGATTCCCAGGTAAGCCGCCGCCGTGCTTTTGACGTAGCTGGATCGGCGCAGAGCGATTTTGAACAGACCTTTTTCCACCATGGCCATGACCTCTTCGTGAAGCGTACTTTTACCGTTGTCGGAAACAGCTAAGACTGTTGCCAGATCGTCCAGTTTTTTTTCCAGTATTTCTTCGACGGCCGCATGACATATTTCTTGAACACCCGTCGCCGTTGTCGGTTTATTCTGCTTTTTTGTTTTCATGATCACAAAACTCCTGCGTTTGAATCCATCTTTAAAATTAACGAAACTCTTCCATTCAATATTTCTGATGCTGTCAACGACGAACGGATATTACAATTTTATCAATTTGCTGATGATAATCGCGATAATAATAATCAGGGCAATCCATGTAACAACGATCAGAGACGTCCGTTCGACGGGCGCCTCCAGATAGTTTTTGACTTCCGCCTCCACTTTTTCATCTCCGAGCTTGTCCGCCAGATACCGGATCAGGTTCGTGTGATCCTGGAGAAGATTGGACAGGATATGAAACCCTTTGGTCGTGGTCAGAAGGAAGTAGGCTTTGTTGCGCATGACGACAACACCCATGTGCGTGATTTCCGCCCATGTGAAATTTTTTATGCGGAAAAATTTTTTAATGCGCAAACCATTTTCAGAAACCGCAAACTCCCGCTCCAATGCCTCAACGGCGATTCCCAGCATAGTCACCCATAAAACCGCAATCAGAATTTGTTCCCAGCGTTGCCCGCTGAAAAAACTCAGCCCCAGAAGCACAAATAAAAGCACCACCGCCGTAATGAAAGGAATCATAAAGGCTTTTTTAATTTTATAAACCTGACTCACGCAAGCTCTCCGAATGATTCCGATGCTTTTCTGGTAAAGTCGCCGCTTTTACCGCCGCTTTTTTTCAGAAGCAAGATATTGCCGATGATCATTTCCTTATCCACGGCTTTGCACATGTCATAGATGGTCAGCGCGGCGACACTTACCGCTGTCAGTGCTTCCATTTCCACGCCGGTGGGTCCGATAGTCCGAACCACGGATTCAATGATCACCTGCGAGTTATCGCCGTCCATGACAAATTCGATGTCGATTCCGGTCAGTTCCAGCGGATGACACAAGGGAATAAAATGCCCGGTTTTTTTTGCCGCCATAATGCCCGCGATTTTGGCGGTGGTCAGCACGTTCCCCTTCGCCATCCGGCCTTCTTCAATCAAGGCGAGCGTGCTGCTCTTCATTTGCACCCGGCCTTGCGCCACGGCTGTGCGGACGGTGTTGCTTTTGTCTGTTACGTCCACCATTTGAATGTGGCCTGCATCATTAATGTGAGATAGCTTTTTCATGGCGGCTATTGACTTAAATACGCTTGAAATTATGTTGGTCTAAATAATTTGCACAGACCCTAGCACAGCGTCTTTCATGAGTCAAGAAAGTCAAAAATATTTTTTAGTAAATTAAAAACTTGATATAAATGCGGTGATTAGCTAGTATTTTTATCCATAAATGTTTCCCTGGAGAAAAAAATGTTCATCAAAGTGTTCGGCATGAGCGTTATCGGTATGGAATCTTATCCCGTGTCGGTGGAGGTGGACGTTTCCCCCGGACTACCGCAGTTTGCCACGGTCGGTCTGCCGGACGCCTCCGTGAAGGAAAGCCGGGACCGGATTAAGGCGGCCATCAAGAATTCCGGCTACGCTTTTCCGCGCGATCATGTAACGATTAATCTGGCGCCCGCGGATATCCGCAAGGAGGGAACCGGATTTGATTTGCCGATTGCAATCGGCATCCTGGCGGCGGAAGAACTCATTCAGGAAACTGCGCTGGAGCGGTGTTTCTTTATCGGAGAATTGTCTCTGGACGGCAGCATCAAAGGCGTCCGGGGTGTCTTGCCTGCCGCCTTTAAGGCCAGGGAGTTAGGGTTCCAATCGGTTTTTGTTCCCGAAGAAAATGCGGCGGAAGCAGCCATGGTGGAAGGAATAAACGTTTATGGCGTCAAAACGCTTCCCGACGTTGTTGAGTTTTTGGCGGACAGGCAAACGATTTTGCCGCTTTCCCTGAATATGGGGAATCTTTTTCAGCAAAATCGTCGCTATGACATCGACTTTTCTGAAATTAAAGGCCAGAAGCAGGCGCTCAGGGCGCTGGAGATTGCGGCGTCCGGCGGCCATAATGTACTGATGATCGGGCCGCCCGGTTCCGGCAAGAGTATGCTGGCCAAAAGGTTGCCGACGATCCTGCCCGATCTTGACTTTGAAGAAGCCATCGAAGTCACCAAAGTTTTTTCCGTGGCCGGTCTCTTGAATTCAGGAGAGACGCTGATTGCCGTGCGGCCTTTCCGTTCCCCTCATCATACGATTTCCGATGTCGGACTGGTTGGCGGCGGACAGATGCCGCATCCCGGAGAAATCAGCCTCGCCCATCTGGGAGTGCTCTTTCTGGACGAACTGCCGGAATTTAAAAGAAACACACTGGAAGCGCTTCGCCAGCCGCTGGAGGATGGAACCATTACGATTACCCGTTCTACCGTGACCGCGGGATTTCCGGCAAAATTCATGCTGGTGGCCGCCATGAATCCCTGTCCCTGCGGCTATTTTGGCGACCGCGTCCGCAACTGCCGCTGTTCACCCCAGCAGATCCGCCAGTATCAGGCAAAAATATCCGGCCCTTTGCTGGATCGTATCGATTTGCACATCGAAGTGCCGTCGATAAAATACCGGGCTTTAACGGGAAAAGAAGAAGGCGAATCGTCCGCCGTGGTGAAGAGGCGCGTCGATAGTGCGCGGGATCGGCAGAAACAACGCTTCGGAAATGCAGGCGCCGTGACCAATGCCCGTATGACGGAAAAGCAGATCCGCTCTTTTTGTGTTATCGATGAGGAATCGCATCAGTTGATGGAAATGGCCATTGAAAAACTGGGGCTTTCCGCGCGCGCCATGAACCGTATTCTGAAAGTATCCCGCACCATTGCCGATCTGGACGGCAGGGAAAAAATCGAACCCATGCACGTTGCCGAAGCCATTCAGTATCGAAGCCTTGATCGAAACATTGTTTAGTGGTATGGAAACAAACCAACCGACATTCATTTATTGGTCGTAATTTTAATAAAAGAGGACTCCTATGAAAATTAAAATTATCAAAGCGCTTCCCAAATACCTGAAGCCCAAGCCTGATGAACAAAAATTAGGTTTCGGCCAGCATTTCAGCGACCACATGTTTACCATGAAATACAGAGAAGGCGACGGCTGGTATGATCCGGTCATTGAGCCTTATCAACTCCTGCAACTTGATCCGACCGCCATGTGTCTTCATTACGGCCAGGAAATCTTTGAGGGGCTGAAAGCTTACCGGGGGAAAAACGACGAAATTTATCTTTTCCGTCCGCTGGAGAATATCCGCCGGATGAAGACATCCGCTGAAAGGCTGTGCATGGCGCCCATGGATGAAACGGTGTTTCTGGATGCCCTGAAACAATTTGTGGTACTTGAAAAGGACTGGATTCCCAGAGAACCGGGGTCATCCCTCTATATCCGGCCGACGATGATTGCTACGGAAGCCGCCCTTGGCGTGCATCCTTCCCGGGAATACCTTTTCTTTATCATTGCCGGGCCGGTGGGCGCCTATTACGCGCACGGTTTCGGGCCGACGAAGATTTATGTGTCCGAAGAATATGTGCGGGCGGCGCCGGGTGGCACGGGAAATATTAAATCGGCGGGCAATTACGCCCAGAGTCTTTACGCCAGCCGTATTGCCAGCGATATGGGTTACACGCAGGTGCTCTGGCTGGACGCACGGGAAAATAAGTATGTGGAAGAAGTGGGGACCAGCAATATCTTTTTTGTGATCGGCGATGAATTGATCACACCGCCGCTGGGAGGAACCATTCTGCCGGGTGTGACGCGCGATTCCGTGATTAAACTGGCGACGCATCTGGGCGTGAAAGTCAATGAAAGACGGCTGGCCATGACGGAAGTGATCGACGCAATCGAAAAGGGAACGCTCAAGGAAGCTTTTGCCTCTGGAACAGCCGCCATCATTTCACCGGTTGGACAGATTTATTTCCAGAAGAAGGAATATCTCATTAACGAAGGCAAGACCGGAGCGCTGGCCGACAAGTTGTATAATGAAATCCTCCAGATTCAATATGGAATTAAGGAGGATCCCTTCGGCTGGCGTATGCAGCTTGCCTAGGAGCCGGGTAAAACGATTGAGGTTAGTCCCGGACTTTTCCCCTTGGATACAGGCACTTGAAATTGTATTCCACAAAACTGTGGAAAGACCTGTGGGTAACCCTGTCGATACCTGCGGTAAGTCCGCAATGGTTAGGCTTTTAGACCGGATTGCTTAAGGTTTAAGCAGTAATATATATGAATAAAATCAAATACTTGGTATATATACCCTTTGATCATCATAACTTAAGGGCATTCAGAGGTTAAGATATAAACGTTAGTGAAAAAAATGTGCCATTTTTGACCAGTTTTTTGATTTATGGGAAAATAAAAAATGATAAAAACAAATCGCTATAAAAATGAATTATTTATATCAGGAAAAATCGTTGCGGTTTTTGCGGCAATCCTTTTTTGGGTTGTTCTGCCTTTTGTTTCCGGCGCCGCCGAACCCCCTTCCATTGACGAAACCGTGAATCGATTGCAGGGAATTTATGAGAAGACGCAGGATTTTCGAGCGAATTTTGTTCAGGAAACCACTGTAAAATCCATCCGGAAAACGGATGTGGAAGAGGGGATTGTCTATTTTAGAAATCCCAAACAGATGCTCTGGGATTATAAGAAACCGAAAGCAAAGAAACTCATTATTAATTCGCGAAAAGCCTGGCTTTATCTGCCTCAGGAAAAGACGGTTTATGCTCAGGAATCTGAACAGATTTTTAAATCCGAGGCTTTAATCAAATTTTTGTCCGGCCTGGGGAAGCTCAAAGATGACTTTACCATCAAATACGCCATTCCCAATGCAATGGATAAGAGCGGCAATTATCTGCTGCAGTTATATCCGCGTGAAAAAGGCGCCTCCTATCAGTACCTGCAAATGACCGTTGCAAAAAATGACTTTCATATCCTTCGCGTCAGTTTTGATGATGTGATGGGCAATTCCACCGTCCTGAAATTTTCCGGCATCAAAATGAATGCCGGATTGTCCTCAAAATTATTTCAGTTCCAGCCGCCGCCGGATGTCAGCATTTTTAAAATGCCCTGATTGATATAGTCTGCCCAAAAAAAAGAAACCTCCCATTCAATGAGAAAAAAGCTTTTAAGCGTTCACAATCTGCGTTCAGCGGTAAAACTCCCACGTTGCGTCCGCAGTGGAGGACCATTCCGTGCTGCCGTGTTTGAGGAAATCGGCCTTCACTGAAAAACTCCTGCCGTTGATATTCACGCGCAGATAGGAATTGGGATTGGTGTCGCCCCCGCCGGTTTCAGCGGTGAACTGCTCGTAGGGCAGCGCCATGCCTCCAAACGACCTGTGGGTAAGTCCATTCGTATGGCCGCTCATGTAGGCGCCACTCAGGTTATAGGCGCTAAGCAATGTAGATGAGGTCATTGCCTGATTGTTGCCTTTGGCCGTGGTGCTTCCCGACGGCAGGTAGGGTGAGTGGCCGAAAATGAAGGCATGCTCTTTGTTGTTTTCCTTGGCCCATCTGAGCATATATTTCACATAGGCGACCTGGGCCGGATTCAATTCCTGAATCATCATATTACCCTGCCAGTCTTTGTCGTTGCCGGTGTTTCCCCACATGAAAAGGGTGTCGGTGAAGATGAACACCGAGTTGCCGTATGAGAAGGAATAGGTCAGGTAGCGGTAATCGCGGGATGAATTTGTCGGCCAGGGTTTGCCGCCGTCGGCAAAATATCCGGGCCAAAGTATTTTCTGCCAGTCGGCCTGCTTGCTTTTCCAGGATTCACCCAGCACCCAGCGGGTCAGATCATGGTTGCCGACAACCGCGTAGATCGGGATTGCGTACTGATCGGGCTTCCACACGATGCTGATATCATCCAGCCACTGTCTGGCGTAAGGATCGCTGCTCATGCCGCCCAGACCGGAGAGATCGCCGCCGGTGACCACGAAGGCGGTGCTTTCGGTTATAATCCGGTTCGCGAAGGCTTTTGCGAAATCGTGATCGACCAGATTAGCCCCTCCCGCCATGCTGCACGCGCCGCATCCCTGGGTGTCGGAGACGAAGACGAAGGAGAAAGAATCACTGCCGGAAGCATATTCCGGCGGGGTGAGGTCGGCGCCGGGCATATAAAAGGGTGCGCAGTCCGCCATTTCCGGCTTTACCGTTACCGGGACCGTCTTGATGATCTGGCCGAAGCCGTCCTTGAGGCGGAGGTTGGTGGTGCCCGCACCCTTGCCGGTGACAACTCCCTGGCCGCTGGCGGCGGCGATGCTGCTGTTGTCGCTCGTCCATTTGGTTCCCAGTGTGCCCCATGACCAGCCGGACATCTTCAGATAGATCGTATCCTCCACCCCGACACAGGCCGGGCTGGGGTAGAATTTGATGGTGGCGTAGTCGGCGGCAAACACGGTAGCGGGCCGGGGGCTCAACTCCCCGACCATGAACAGTGCGGCGATCATCGTGACGATGACCGTTGCTTTGCGGAGCGCTCCTGAAATGATTTTATTCCTTCCTGAACATGGCGCGGGGAAAATCTTCATGTGCTGACCTCCTTGGTTTGTTTGTTATGTGATGATCAAGTCCGTTGTTCGGTAAAGAGTAAGGTACTAAGTGCTCACCCAAATAGATGGCCACGTAAATACGCGTACCGCATAATAGAAAAATTTAAAACGTGGGTTATTTATAAAGAGTAATCGTAAAATGTCAATAAAAAAGAATGTATTCGAATTCATAAGTTTCTCTGGATTGAAGATTGACAGGGACTCCCTTTTTGGGGCATGAAGTACAGGAGACGCTGTCTTGTCTGTTTAATGTAGTATTGGTTTGTTACGATATTGAAGTGAATCAGACGGTTAATGTACCATGATGTCGTATATCTTACTATATTACCATGCATGTGAAAGAATAATTTAAAATATATAACATATTAATTGACTATATATAATAATGTAGTACATTTCAAGAATAAGAATGTTTGACCAAACTATTACAAGGAGGAATTGAAATGAAGAAACCGAAGAGCCAGCCGATTTTTGACACAAAGGATTTTCCGATCTGTGTGACCCGGATGGGTTTTATGGAGGGATTGGGCGTTGACATAGAAGAGCTGAAGCAAAAGCCGATCATCGGCATTGCCAACTCCCGGACCGACATCAACCCGGGGCACATGCATCTCGACACAATTGCAACGAGAGTCAAGGAAGGTGTGCATGCCGGCGGCGGGATCCCGATGGAATTCAATGTTCCCGCCCCATGCGATGTTTTGACCGAGGGGAATGACGGAATGCGCTTCATCCTGGCTCAACGGGATTTAATTGCCGATATCATAGAAACCCATTGCCGCAGCATGCTCTATGACGCGCTGGTGATGATTGCCAGCTGCGATAAGATTATTCCCGGCATGATCATGGCCGCGGCAAGGCTTGATTTACCCACCATATTCATCACCGGCGGGCCCAGCGCCTTCCAGATCAGGTTCAATCCCCAGAAAACAAACAGCATATCCAACGTGGACTATGATGATCCGACCCGCAAGGCGGAAACCATCACCGTGGCTACATGCGGCTCGTGCGAGGTCATCGGAACGGCCAATACGATGCAGAGTCTTGTTGAGGCCATGGGGCTCACCATCCCGGGTTCGTCCAACGTTCCGGCCTTTCATTCGAAGAAACTCCTTCATGCCAGGAATACGGGCAAACGGATTGTTGCGATGGTCGAGGAGGAATTGACGATCCGGAAGATTGTGGACATGAAGGCGCTCGAGAACGCGCTCATGGTCGATCTCGCCATCGGCGGCTCCACAAACTCGGCCCTCCATCTTCCGGCCATTGCGCACAATCTTGACCTTGAATTCCCTCTGAGCAAATTTAATGACTTCAACACAAAAATTCCCACGCTCTGCAAACTGATGCCCAACGGTCCGCACGGGATGATCGATTTTTACATGGCCGGAGGCGTTCCCGCGGTTATGAAGGTTCTGGCCGACGATATTCATCAGGATTCCAAAACGGCCATCGGGCTGACCTGGGCTACCCTGATGCCGTTTATGACCGTTAAAGATCCCAGTGTGATTCCCGAGAAAAAGGATGCTTTCCGGTCCGAAGGAGGAACGGTGGTCCTTTACGGCAACCTTGCGCCGGAGGGAGCGGTCATTAAGCAGTCGGCCGTTGCGGAGGATATGCAGATATTTACGGGTCGTGCGCATGTGTTCGAATCGGAACACGATGCTCTCGCGGCGCTGCGGGAAAAAAATATTCAGGAAGACGAGGTACTCGTCATCCGCAACGAGGGCCCGAAGGGCGGTCCCGGCATGCCTGAAACTCTGGCCGTGACGATGGGCCTTTCTTCCCTGGGCATCAAGAGAGTTGGTGTGATAACGGACGGCCGGTTCTCCGGCGGAACCGAGGGGCCGTGTGTCGGCCATGTGTCGCCGGAGGCGTACGACGGGGGAACGATCGCGCTCGTAAAGGACGGTGATGAGATCACCATCGATATTCCCGGAAGGAAGGTTGCGCTTCATGTCTCCGATGACGAACTGGCGAAGAGAAAGGCCGTCTGGAAGCCCTTCAGACGGGAACTGCCGAAGGGATACATCCAGAGATACGTAAAATATGTGGGACCGGCCTCGAAAGGCGCGATTTTATCGTAAGAACGCTGTAACAGCTTAACACAGCGCAAAAAAAATGGTACAAGGAATCTGTGTTGGCATGATGATGCCAGCACAGATTATTTTCATTAAAGGAGCAGATGAATTGAAACCGTCAGAGCCCTGCAATCCGCGTAAAGAACATGCGCCGAAGCGATTGATCCAGTCGATCAAACGATCGTCTGATATTCTCGAATTATTCCTGAAAGAAAAAAAGCCGCTTGGCATTACTGAATTTTCTCAGCGTCTTTGTCTTTCCAAAAACACGATACAGGGCATTGTCAATACGCTTGTTGAACTCGACTATCTGGAAAGGGATCAAAACTCGAAAAAATACCGTCTGGGCCCGATGCTCTTCCGTCTTGGCATCGTCTATGCGGAAAACATAGATTTTATCACGAATTCCAAGGTATGGCTGGAGCGCCTCTGTTACAAATTTAATACTCCCGTCAATGTCGGAATTTTATCGTATGACAAGGTGATCATTCTGGCAAGAATTGAGCCCGGCACCGGCTTTATGACGTCCTCTCAAACGGGTTCCTTTGCTCCCGCATTTAACTCCAGCCTCGGTAAAATTCTATGTGCCTTTATGGATCAACAGAAGCTGCTGGAAATTGTTCATTCATCAAAATTTGAGCCATTCACGGAAAAATCAATCACATCCCCCGAAGTATTTCTGAAAGAGATTGAGCAGGCGAGAAAGGACATGGTGAGTTTCGACAATGAAGAGGTGCTGCAGGGGATTGCGTGTATAGCGGGACCGATCTTCAATCAGAACGGGGAAGTCCTGGCGGCTTTTTCCGTCGCCGGTGAGGCTGATGTCATATACAAAAATAAAAAGAGCATTGTGGATGAGATCAAGTACACGTCCATGGAAATATCAAAAATATTCGGGTATAAAGCATGATATAAATTTAAGATCCATTCCATGGATGATAAATGGATCTCTATTTTAAGTAAAAGGAGGATCAAATGAATTATCTGTTGCAACCGAAAAAGTATCAAAGCCTCATGGCCGATCAAGGCTCCCGGGCCATCATGGACAAGACCATTGCCTTCTTCGAGAAGTTTGGCAAAACCAGACTTACCGAGGACTTCAATAAAAAAATCTGGTATCGCGAGTTTATTGATTTTATCGGCAGGGAGCAAATTTTTGCCAAACTCCTCACGCCCGGTCAGTACGGCGGCGGCGACCCGGATTGCCGCTGGGATACCGCCCGCAACAGCGAATACAGCGAGCTTCTGGCTTTTTACGGTCTGGGATACTGGTACTGTTTTCAGGTCAGCATTCTTGGGCTGGGGCCCATCTGGATGAGTCCCAATGAAAAGGCCAAGCAGAAAGCCGCCGATTTACTGAAGCAGGGAGCGATTTTCGCTTTCGGCCTTTCCGAAAAAACGCATGGCGCGGATATCTACTCTACGGAAACCGCGCTCACGCCGGTAAAAGACGGCGCCTGGGTGGCCAACGGCGAGAAATATTATATCGGCAACGGCAACGAAGCGGAGATGGTCTCCACCCTGGGCAAGGTCAAGGATGGCACCGACGATTACGTTTTCTTTGTGACGAATTACCAGAATAAAGCTTATGAGCTGAAAAAGAATGTTATTTCTCATCAGGAATATGTCTCCAACTTTGCACTCCATGATTATCCCGTTACCGAAGACGATATTCTTTCGCGCGGTTCCCACGCCTGGGATTCGGCGCTGAACACCGTCAACATCGGTAAGTTCAATATCGGTCCGGCCTCTATCGGTGTGGCGGAACACTGCTTTTATGAAGCCATCACTCACGCGGCCAACCGCATCCTGTACGGCATGCCCGTGACCAACATGCCGCACGTGCAGAAAAATTTCATGGATGCCTGGCTGCGTATCGTGGGGATGAAACTCTATCAGCGCCGTTCCACCGATTATTTCCGCAATGCCAATGATAAGGACAGACGCTACCTGCTTTACAATCCCACCAGCAAGATGAAAGTTACAACACAGGCCGAGGAAGTGGTTAATCTGCTCTGGGAAGTGATTGCCGCCAAGGGTTTCGAAAAGGATACCTATTTCTCCCTCGGCGCCAGCGATATCCGCGGGCCGTCCAAGCTGGAAGGCACCGTTCATGTGAACGTTCAGTTGATTCGCAAGTTCATGAAGAATTACTTCTTCAGTCCTGCGCAATACCCCGCAGTCGCACCCGATTTTTCCAACAAGGACGATATGTTCCTTTTCAATCAGGGACCGACCAAGGGCCTGGGCTCCGTTCAGTTCCACGATTATCAGCCGGTTTTTGAAGCCAATAAGGAATTACCGAATGTGGCGATCTTTATTCAGCAGATCAAATTGTTTAAGGATCTGCTGGAAAAAGCAGGACCGGACAAGGCCCAGGATATGGACCCCATCTTTTCTCTGCCGCTGGGCGAAATGTTCTCCATCGTGGTCTATGGGCAGTTGATTCTGGAGCAGGCCAAATTTGACAATATTGAACCGGATATCGTCAATCAGATCTTTGATTTCATGGTGCGTGATTTTGCCCGCTTTGCCCTGCAAATCTATGGCACACACAACACCAAAGAGGACCAGCGCGCCTACTGCAGGGAAATCATGCTGATCAAGAGCCAGGGAGACGATGCCCAGTACAACAGAATCTGGAAGAATTACGTTTACGCCTTAAACGGTGAATACGCGATGAATGAATAAGCGGAAAATCCGAAGTTGCATAAAAAATAAACAGAGCCTTCCGGCGCAAAGCATGCGCCGGAAGGCTCTGTGCGTTTATGAAATTTCTTCAATGCCGAACGGGAATTTCGACATGAGCTCGCAGCCGTCTTTGGTGATGAGAAGATCGTTTTCATAACGGAAACCGATACCGTCTTCCGGCGCGGCATACTGCATGGCCAGGACGACCATTTCATTTTCCTGATAAACGTGATTCGGGTCTGTCCAGTAGGGCATGGCGGGATTGATGGTGGCGCCAACGCGCCACTCGTCGCCGAACATTCCGATCCCGTGTTCGCAGCCGGGCAGAATTTGAAATTCACAGTCGCGGGACCGTGCCAGATCGACCATAATTTCCACCAGCTTTCCGGGAGTGATTCCCGCGCGGTAGTTATCCATCACGATCTGAACAAGGGCGATGAAATTATCCGCGTGCCAGCGTTGACGTTTGGTTGCGGGCGCGATCAGATAATTGTGTGAATGATCGCCCATCGTCAGTTTGAACAACGAATGCAGATCGAGCATCAGCGGCTCGCCCGCTTTGATTTCCCTGGTGGTGGGAGGCGTACAGGCGCCCAGTCCGGTGCGGTATCCGCTGGAAATTTCGTTGAGTCCCGCGAAATTCCATTCCGACACGCTGCCCGCCCGGCGCATGGCCAGTGCGGCGATGCCGCCAATAACGGTTTCCGTCATTCCCTTGTAGCCGCCGTTTTCCAGCGCGGCCCGCGCCGCCTTGTGTCCTTCATCCACCATCAGCGATGCGGTGCGGAATCGTTCGATCGTGCCCTTGTCTTTGATCAGGGAAAGACCGTCGATAATATCATGCGCATTGACCCATTCAAAACCGGGAAGAGCGTCTTTGAAATGCGTGTATTCCCAATGCGTTAGATTTCCTTCCGCCGTGTAAGTGGAAATGCCGTCCTCATAGCCGATGCGTCCCTTCTTGAGCCCGAGATTTACTTTGATGAAATTGGTAATCGCGGAGACCTGATCGATGCCTTCCAGGGGACCGTAGGCGCTGATATGATTAATGTCGAGCCATGTTTCGTCGGCTACGCGGCTTGCGTCGATAATAAAAGTAAAAAATGTCGGCAGTCCTTCGGACGGAATGATCAGGTAGCTTCGCCAGGGGCAGAAGGCGTCCATGACAAAACTCATGGTGCGGATGCGCGAACCGAGATAAACATCAATGCCGCGCTTGTGCATTTCGGCCTGGATCGCCTTGACGCGTCCCGGATTGTCAATGTAATACTTATCTTGCGGATCTAATATTCTGGTCATGTGGCGCCTCCTCTTGATACCGGGTTAACGTTCAGACTTCAGGCATTCAGCCAGTCCGATACAGCCCTCTTTTACCTCTTTTGCGGGATGATTTCCAGCCAGTAATCGTCCGGATCGTTGATAAAGTATATTCCCATGGCTTTATTCTCAAAGCAAATGCAGCCCATTTTTTCATGCAGGGCATGAGCGGCGGCAAAATCATCCACCTTGAAGGCCAGATGAAACTCGTTGTCGCCAAGATTGTAAGGCTCTTTTCTGTCTGCAAGCCAGGTCAGCTCCAACTGGTGCGGCGTTTTGCCGTCGCCAAGAAAGACGATGATGAAACTTCCATCCGGAGCCGCAATGCGTCGGACTTCCGTCAACTGCAAGGCGTTCCTGTAAAAGGCAATGCTCTTTTCCAAATCCAGAACGTTGATATTATTGTGGGCGAAAGTAAAATCCATATTCTTGCTCCTGTTCCGTCATAACCTTTCAGGTCACCACCCTGACGGTGGCGCAGCGCGTTCCCGCCCGGCAGGAACTCCGGCGAATGCCGGATGCGCCGGGTAAACATCCGGCGGGCGAAGTGCCCTTTAGGGTAAATCCAGTATTCTTTAGTTTGTCATCTGCTTTTCAATCAATTCAAGCAATTCATTGTTCTCCGGTATATCCGTCATCGAGTGACCGTAATGAACAAAACGAACCTTGCCGGATTTGTCAATCATCACCTGTGCCGGCAGCCTTCCCAGTTTGAATATCTTAACCTCCTGGCCGTACAATTTCAAAACCTTGTGCTCCGGATCGGGCAGACCGACAAACGGCAGCTTCTCTTTTTCCCAGTAGTTTTTGAAAGCTTCGGCGTTTTCCGGCCCCGCAACGAGTATTTCCGTATCCAGCCTGACAAATTTTTCATAGTCCTGGCGCAACTGCGCCATGTGCGCACGGCAGAAAGGTCAAAAAAATCCGCGGTTGAAAACCACCATCACATTTTTTTTGTTGAGATAGCCGGAAAGAGATACGCTCTTGCCGTTAAAATCGTCCAGCGTAAAATCCGGCGCGGGAACATTTAATTCGACTCTGGCCATAACGTTTGTCCTCCTGACGTTATATTTTATGTCATTGCTTAATCGATAGCACAAATTTTCATTTGCCGGTATAGCAGAAGGGTCGGATATCGTCGGAAAATATTTTGAAGTTGATTGTCATGATGTCCCTCTAAAAACCACGTAAACTATACTCGCATTTGTCGTGATTTCAAATCCTTTTTACAGAAGAGGAAGAACTGCACTCCCGCCGGATGTTTACCCGGCGCATCCGGCATTCGCCGGAGTTCCTGCCGGGCGGGAATGCGCTGCGCCACCCGTCAGGGTGGTGACCTGAAAGGTTACGCGTGACCTGAAAGGTTATGACGGGGAGAAATGGATTCCGGCTAAAAGCATGCCGGAATGACAATGGTATAAAGAAGCATTGAAATATTTTGATGAACAACGTAATAATGTCGTCAAAATAATAGCGCCCGGCAGCGCCGGTTTCCTTTTATCGGCGCGTGAATGACATGGAAATCATATTCAACGATGAAATCATTTTTTAACATAGCGGTAAATCTTCTTGCCTTCGGTCTGACGTCATATCTGGCCGTTGTACAAAAGTGGTCGGTGCCGGAATTCTGCTGGAGCGTCTGGCTGGCGGGACTTTTTTATTCATGGATGTGTGTGATGGCGGCGGCTGTTCAAATCATGCTGACGTCCGGAACGCACAAGGATGACTATGATGCGAAAGTTCCGTTTCTGAAAAATATTCCTCCCGGGGTGTTTGCCCTGGGAATTATTCCTGTCACGCTGCTTGTGGGATTTATCGCGCTTTATATTTATTGCTGGCTCTTTTCTTTTTACGGACTTTTTCTTTCGGTCTTTGCCGAAATGCAGCCTGTTACGCTCTTCGGCAGAAACGGTTTCATCAATTCGGATTTCTTTACGCCTGTGACTTATCTGGCGGAAAAGTACTGGCCGATGATTGTGGCGACGCTTGTTGCGAACGCCGATGACTTCGTGCAAAATAATCCGTGGCAGAGAATCGTGTTTCCTTTCAAGTCAAACGGGATACTGCGCATTCACATCATGACCATTGCCCTGCCGTTTCTGATGATGTTCACCTGGGCCTTGTTCAAAGATGCTTACCAGCAATTGACTATTGTTTTGCTCATCGGTATTTTCTATCTGCTGCCGAAAAAACAGTTGAAGAAAGAAACGGTTGCCGTTCATCCTCCCGGAACATTAGGCTGATGGAATACATGATAGACAACATGAAACCGGAAGACTGGCAGCAAGTTCGTTCCATCTATCGCGAAGGCATTGGCACGGGTAACTCTACTTTTGAGGCGGATGCTCCCGATTGGGATAAGTGGGATTCTGCGCATTTACAGGAACACCGGTTAGTGGTCAGAGAAGGCAACACCATATTGGCTTGGGCTGCGCTTAGCCCCGTTTCCGCTCGCTCCGTCTATGCGGGTGTAGCAGAACTCAGCCTCTATGTTACCGCCGCACATAGAGGTAAAGGTATAGGGGCAGCTTTGCTGAATGCAATCATAGACTCAACGGAAAGGGCGGGACTGTGGACACTGCAAGGCGGCATCTTTCCTGAAAATGTACCGAGCCTCCGCCTCGTGAAAAAGCATGGTTTCAAAGAGATCGGAAAACGTGAGAAGATAGGCAAAATGACGTACGGTAATCTTGCCGGAACTTGGCGAGATGTTATTCTGGTGGAACGGCGCAGTGCCGTGACAGGCATAGATTGAATAAAGCAAGGCTAATGCAGCCGATTACGGCCCCGTGGGCCGTAATCGGCTTGAGCTTTGTGTCCGGCAATGCAATGTGAATGAAAAAACCGAAATATTACGTCCTTTCCGGAAGGGTGTTTATGTATTTACCCGATGTCAATGCCCACCGTGTATATTTCAGGCCTCTCCCTTATTGGCCCGGATCATTTCCATAAAGGCGTCGATCCGCGTTTGAACCTGCGCTTCGGAAAAACTGCGTTCGTCGCACATGTCGGCTTCAAGCATCAGCGAGGGAATGCCCCGTTCGCGCTGAACGATTTTCTGGATGTCGTACTGCCCGAAAGAATAAGGCTTGCAACTGCGGTTGGAGTGCATGACGATGCCGTCCGCCCCGTATTTGTCGATCATCGAAAGGATGGTCTCGGCCATCTGGTCCACTCCCTGATTCAGGTAAATGCGCGCGTAGGATTCCGCCGCGGACCCGAGGAAATCCTTGGGATCGACGTATTTTAAAGAGCCGCACCAGGCTGAGGTGTACGTGTCGGCCACCAGGCAGGCATCGTGTTTGGCAAATTCCCGCGACAGCCATTTGAGCCGGTACCAGATCGGCAGATTGTCCCACAGCAGGCGGTACCGTTCACGGGGAATGGCCCCTTGCCCTTCGCTTGCCCGTCTGCGCATTTCATCCCGGAGGCCCTGGTAGAAGTCAACCGTTTCCCGGGTTCCCCGGAGTGTGACGATCAGGGCGAGAAAGAAGAACGCGTCGAAGGCGGAGAGCGGCGACGGCCGGCTGATGGTTGTGTCCAGAATATCCTGCCAGAGCATTTGAGCCTCGACGGAAAGCCTGCCGACTTCCATCATGCGGTCCCAATCCAGCTTGCGCCCGGAGACGCCTTCCAGAAAGAGGACATACTCCTCCATCTGCCGCTGCACATAGGTTTTAATCTCCGGGGTGAATTCCGTGTGGACGATGGGAGTATCGAAAATGAACAGGGGCACCTTGAAATAACGGGCCTGCACTTCGTACCATTTCAGAACGGTCCCGCAGATGTTGTTGCAGCACACCAGCATATCCGGTTCCGGCAGACCGCCGATGGGGCCGCCGTTGACCGTTGCGCACGAAATGTCGCAGCGGGCGTATGAACATAGATCGCTGGAATAGCCCATCTCTTCCGCCTTTTTACATAAATCAACGCCCATCTTGCTGGCGCCGATCATGGCGCCGTGGTTTTCCGGATAAACGGGAATAATGTCCATGGCAATGAGGGGCTCGACCGGGCCGCCGCTGGTGATCCAGGCCACTTTCTTATGGTTCTGCCGGGCCGTCTTTGCGTCAATATAATAAGTCGTCATGATATCCCGCATCCGCTTTTCGAAGTTGACGGCTTTCTTTTCATTATCCTGTGTATGATCTGTCATTTTATCTCCTTTCATACCATTTCTAAAAAGGCTTCCAAGCGAGTCTGCAACTGTCCTCCGGCAGGCAATGAGTCGTCAATTTCCACGGCCAGAAGCGGAATGCCGGCTTTCTCGAGATACTCTTTGAGGTAAGGGTAGTCAAAAGCATGGGGATCGCAAAACTTGAACATGAGGAAGATGACTCCTCCCGCGTTCTTTTCTTTGGCCAGGCGGATGATATGTTGGGCGCGTCCGTCCAGGTCGGTATGCTTCGCCGGGCAGACAACCCGGTTCATAAGCCGTTCGCCGATGCTGGAAACCGGATTGTTCCCTGCGTCCGTCAGGCCGGTAAAATAGCGGGCCCCCGTGCAGAAATCGTCCCAGACAATCGCCCCTCCCGCTTCTTCGATCATGGTGTACACATCGGGCTGATTGCACATGCCGCCCGCCAGCAGGATACGTTTCACGGAGACGGACCCGGCCCCGGCCACCATCTTCTGGAGTTCCGCGGCCGTCTCGGCCAGCATCCCCGCCAGTTTGACCCTGTCCATGATCATCGAAGCCCGGACGATATTGTACAGATCCTCTCCGGGCAGGAGATGAGGATGCTGACTGCGGATGTCGTAGATGGTCCGGATGGACCGGCGGATGGCGTTCATGGTCGTGATCGCCTTTTGCAGATCGTCATCGGAAATCTCAACGTTCAGTTTCCGGCTCAGGTCATCACGGAATTTTTTCAGGACGTCGATCATATAGTCTTTCGCGCTTGCCGTGTTGAGCTTGACGGGCAGGATGATGTCCAGATGGAAACCGAAGGGAATATTCATCCGCCAGATGTCGGACAGCCGCTGCATGGTATCGCAGGTATGCGGGAAAACCATGCCGTCAAGATAATCAACCCGTCGGGACAGGCCTTCCTCCAGAATTCCGCGCACGACGGAGCAGCAGTAGGACTGAAGATGAGAATCAGCCAGGCTGATGTGCTGTTTTGTACCGAAAAGTCTCATGGGATGAGCACCCGCAGCCATGATGACTTCCTCGGGCGTGTAGGAGCAGGTGTATCCGATGATTTTCCTGCCCGACTCCTTTTTCAGTTGCCGGGCGTAATCTGCGGATTCCGAGACGGCCTGGCGGTATTCGTCCAGATGGTTCATGGTTTTCCTCCTGTCTGTTTTCCGGCTTTGCGGAGTTTTTCAATTTCCTGTAGCAAGATGAATTTTCAAATTTTCTCTTGCCGGATTTTGCAGAGTTCATGCCAAATTGCAAGTTAAAGAGATAGCGGGATTATGCGGCATCAGCTGACCATCCTGCCGCGCAGTCTTCTGACCGCAAAGAATCCGATCACCAGGATAAACGCCGCAATATAAAACAAGTCCCACAGATGAATCATCCCGTAATGATTTGCGCAGACCGCCCGGACCAGGCGCACGGAATGCGTCAACGGCACAATTTCGACCAGCGGTTGAATATAGTGCGGCAGATTGCTTGTCGGAAATACCACGCCCGAAAAGAAAAACATGGGCGAGATGAAACCGGTGAAATAGAAATTGAGCTGATTGATGGTCCGGACAAACGACGTGATCAGAAGCGATATCACCGCGAACATCATGCCGGTTAGAAATCCAACCAGCGGTGCCGCCAGGCTGTATGGCAGATGGATCACACCGAAAATCGACAGGATGCACAAGACCGCAAAGGAGAAAAATAATCCCTTGGTTCCCGCCCAGATGATTTCGCCGACAATCAGGTCGTTGACTGTCAATGGCGCGGCCAGCATCCCGTCATAGACCTTATCGAATTCCAGCCGGATGAATGTGCCGTAACTGCACTCGAACGCCGCCGTAAACATCGCCGCCGTCACCAGCAGCCCGGTGCCCAGAAATTCCAGATAACTGAGCCCCTCCATGGATTGCGTGATATAAGCGCCCAGGCCAAGCCCGACGCCCGCCAGAAACAAGAGCGGTTCTAAAAACGGCGGCAGTCCATTGCTGAAGAGGTTCTTCGTATAGACGCGCATATGCCGGTACCATACGGCAAACAGCCGCCACCAGAGAGGCGGACACACCACAGGTTTACTGTGTTTCATTGAGCCCCCTCCCGGTTGTTTTTAAAAAGACGTCTTCCAGATTCGTCTGCCGCAGATAATAATTTTCGCCCGCCATTGAACCGGCCAGCATCTTCAGATAGTCATAGTCGTTGGAAAACAGCCGCATCCCGTGCTGCACCCGCTCCATCCGCGCGTGATCGGGCATATTCTCATGGAATTTATCGTGCAGTGTCGCGGCATCCGGCAGTTCCAGAACATATTTTTCGATATGCTTTGCCAACAGATCCCTGGGCGGTCCTTCAATAATCCGCTGCCCGTTATGCATGATCATAACCGTATCGCATATCTGGAAGGCCTCTTCCATGTAATGCGTCGTCAGCAGGATCGTCGTTCCCTCTTTTTTCAAGAGCCGGAGCTTGTCCCAGATCAGGTGCCGCACCTGCGGATCAAGCCCGGTTGTCGGCTCATCCAGAATCAGCAGCCGCGGATTATTCAACAGCGCCCGCGCGATGACCAGTCTGCGCTTCATGCCGCCGGAAAGCTCCGTGATCCGCGAATTGGTCTTTTCCCCAAGCTCCAGAAAGTCCAGCAGATAGGCGATCCGCTCGCGGGCAAGCTTGTCCGGTATGTTATAGAACTTCGAATAGATCATCAGGTTCTGGATGACGTTCAACTCGTCATCCAGATTGTTATCCTGGGGCACCACACCCGAGAGGTACTTTATCTGAAGCTCCTGGTGTTTCGGGTCATAGCCGAAGATGCTCATGCGGCTTGCCGGTTTTTCATCCCGGGTGCATTTGCCGTAAATGATATTCATCATCGTTGACTTGCCCGCCCCGTTCGGCCCCAGACACCCGAAACACGTTTGCGCCTCAACCTCGAAACTAAGGTTGTTCACCGCCACAACTTTAGGGAAAGTCTTGCTTACGTTTTCAACAGTAATTATTTTTTGATCTGCCATGCTGAACGTCTAACAATTTTTCATTCATTTTGCCAGTGATTAGCCGGAAGGATGTTAGCCGGAAGAAACACGAAATCCTTCCGGACACCAAAAAACGTCATTCCCGCGAAGGCGGGAATCCAGTTCTCATTGTCATAACCTTTCAGGTCACGCGTAACCTTTCAGGTCAAGCGTTCCGGCGCAGTATTCGATGGGTAAGCATCCGGCCGGAATCCCTTGATTACAATATATTCGACAGGAATTTGTTCTGCAAATTCGTTTAGAACAAGACATAATGGTTGTTAACTAGAGGAGCAAAAAAGACCTGCCAAGCTTGCAAACGTGGGTTATGCTATAGAGCAAGAAACCAATACGGCACAGAGCCACAACCAAGGAGGCAGGTCATGAAGA
>Ga0209749_1000661_pt1 | contig 41837 bp, 41 predicted proteins | sample EPASupsiteSAE347_FD_187267 | JGI IMG/M metagenome (GOLD analysis project Ga0209749, IMG submission 187267) | Bioremediated contaminated groundwater from EPA Superfund site, New Mexico - Sample SAE3-47 (SPAdes) (version 2) | ecosystem: Environmental > Aquatic > Deep subsurface > Groundwater >...
ATCTCCCGTGGAGTCGCAATGTCGTATAATTGTCGTTGCATTCTGGCTTTCCAATCTTCAATAACAGATTGTTCAAGGAATGTCCCGAACTTTTTTCGATCGGGATGGGGCTCTGGTGAACGGTTACTAAAATTCAGGCTGTCGTTCGCCTGTCTGGCGATTTTGAGAACAATTTTGAACCCGACAAAATACCTCTCGAAGATTATTATGCCGCCCCACTGGTGGAAGGAACGATAGCGGCAGGCCCAGGTCGAATATTGGATGAGAATGAAATACGATCGCTCGTCTGGATATACGCCCCCGAATTGAAGGCGCGCCGCAATCACCGCCTTGCCGCGCTCGAAGTGGACCACAAGAACGGTATGAGCATGATGCCTACGCTTTATCCTGGCGATATCGTGCTCACAGACAAAGACGACCCTCAAAGTTCATCGGATTTTGAAGACGGAAAACTGTACGCAATCCGGACGGGAGTAATGGACGCTGGGGCGGCGATTAAAAGGCTTTATAAGAAAAAAAATGGAATAATAATCCTTTCCGATAATCGGGAGGATAGTCCTCCAGAACTTGCATGGACCAATGACATATCAAAACTGGTCATTGGTCGTGTGGTGTGGGGATGTAGAAATCTGCTGAGGGTGTAAGTGGAATGAAATTCCTATTGTCCTCCGACCGAGGGGCCGAATCAAATTTGGCATCGATTGTAGCTCTATTGCTGGTTATTTTTTTAGAGCAACGTTATTCCTATCATGTTACACACGGCTACGGCTTATCTATTATGCGCATAAATAGAATCACTGGAACGGTTGAGAGGTATTATCCCAAGACCGGATGGTCCGAAATGTCCAATAGATACGAATGAAATCGGGAGCGCCTGGACTCCGCGATCCGGGGCCGCCGGCCTTATGGCCAAAGGCTTTCACTGGTTTTAAACGCCACTCTACCCCAATAAAATCCCCCCAGAGCCGCCTCCAACCGGGCGGCTTTCTACTTTGACAGCATCTTCAGGATATGTTTCGCCAGGCGATCATTGATCTCAGTGTGGCGAGGAATGGGCTGACACATGCGGGTTTCCGGATTCTGATACCAGTCATGCCGGCTGCCGTGGCGAATCAAAATGCAGCCAAAATCATCGAGAATTTTGAGGAGCTCTTTCCGCTTCATCAGACCGCCATGTCTTCATGGGTCCGAACGAGCGGAATGCTCTTACTCTCCAGGTCCTCCAGGATGGCCTTGAGGTTTCCCTTCAATTCTTCGAGGGTCTCCCCCTGAGTCATGTAATCCGGAAAAGACTCCAGGTGACCCAGCCACATTCCGTCCGCTTCCTGCCAGTAAACGATCTTTACCGTTTTCATCCCTGCGATCCCCTTTCGCGATATTGATCTAGAACCCTATCGTCTCTATCGGAGCCTGTCAACAGCGGGGAAACCGGGCGGGTTTTTTGTGGGCTCGCAGTTTCCAGATTGTAAATTTCCTCCTGACTTATACTTTCCATTACCGAAACATATTCCCACAATGCACCACGAACCACAAATCACACACGCACTACGGTGTGGATCAGGAATATGATGTGATTTTGCCCAAGGGGTCATCTATGCTCGAAGCCACCCGGAGTAGGTAACAGGGGGGATTTCCACACCGGGGGAACACAGGATTCTTTTCAGCCTGGCGCTGCCGACTAAATGGACAGGACCTGCTGAAGCGCTTTGCCGATGAAATCAAGCGACTCCTGGTCCATCACCTCAATCCAGTCTGTAAGGCGGGCTTTGTCCACCGCCCGTAATTGGTCGCAGACAGCGAGGGCATTCTTCCCCATGCAGGAAACCTTAACGGTGATTGGCGGGTGCGGTGGATTGGCCGAAGAAGACAACGGGACAACCAGAACAGTTCTTCTGGCTTGATTGATAGGGGTGGCAGCCACTAAGACACAAGGCCGCATCTTCTTGATTTCAGATCCTTGCGTCGGGTCGAGATTGATCCACCAAACGCTGCCCCGCTGAAGCCTGTTGGATTCTCCATTATTCAATTCCATCACCCAATGTCACATCCCATTCCTTCATCTCAGCGCAGAGATCTTCATCCTGCTCAACTGCCAGAGCCGCTTGATAAAGCTCTCGCTCCCTTTTCCGGACTTCGTCTTCCAGCAGTTTGGCGATCAACCTGCTCCGCTGCCTCGGCGGGATTGTGGCCGCCATTCGAGAATACAAGGAATCGGGGATTGAAACCAGCACCTTCATCGCAATGCCTCCACATCAATTTTGGATATAATATATTCAATATCCAAATTGGAATCAAGACCGAACAAGCAACAATGACCGCCAAAAAGCATCCGGCTTGACCTGTCCCGATGTGAAGATCGTTTTGGAGACTTCGACAATGCCCGAAAATTACTCCATGGCTGAAACCACCGGGGAGGTATCGGGCATGGTGTGAATCAGGAAAATGATTTGATTTTGTCCAAGGACTCCTCAATGGTGGAAACCACGTTGGAGGGAACGGGACGGGCGCAGATCATCAAGATCAACTGGTGTGCCTGCACCGTCTTCCATGGGCGATGACCATGTGGAGGGGGCGGACGGGGTGTAGGATCGGATAGGTCGGGCGTTTTCATTGGAATCGTGCCATGAAAATCCTTGAATTGTCCCGAAGATGCTTCTGCGCTGCCCACCGAAACGACAAGCCGGGCTTTCCCGGTGGGCAACGCTTCCGCTCTTGCCCACCCTGCGGGAACCGCAGCACCGAATGACATCTCCGGGCTATGGTCACTTTACTCTGTGACGCTGTACTGAGGTTTAGTGGTTTCGCCGAGTTAGCTTTTCTGTTGCGGCCGTGCCGCGCCGTAACGACTTCCCATCGAGGGGTTCGACCCCTTCGGGCGCCCTTCCCTGCACCTTTTTTCCCGCGCGCTCCTTTTTCCCGTTTGGAATTATCACTACCTGAAAAGAAACCCTGCTAGCCTCCGCCTTGGAGGTAGGTTGGAACCCGGAGCGAGCCCGAAAGCTCCAAGAGAGTGTGAATGCTCCGGAACGGGACAATTCTCACCGGGAAAATCCTCACCCCGCGGGCAAAGCATGGAAAGGAGCGGCATGGCGTATTCTCGTGAAGTTCGCGAACGGGCGGAAAATCTATTCGTTATGGAGGGCATGATCTGTGCCCGAGTGGCCCGCCTCACCGGGGTCACCGCGCGTCAGATCGCCAAATGGAGCAATGAGTACAACTGGCAGGAAAAGAGGCGGGAATACCGGCGCGCCCGTGGCGACATCAAACGAAACCTCGTCCTTCTCCGAAGCCGCCTGCTGGCCAGTGCCCTCGAAACCATGGACCCCAAGACGATCTGTACCGTCGCAAGGCTCGAAAGCGCGGCGAAAGAAAGAAAGGCAAACGGAGAATTTCCCGCCGGACTGGCGGACGATGAGGAAAGGCAGCCCGTCATTACTGCCCGGGAAGCCGTACTGGCCATGCAGGAAGCTCTGAAGAGGAAGATGGACGCCATCTTCACCCAGCCCGAGAGACTCACGCCCGATATTATCAAGGAAGTCAAAACCTCCCTGGACCTGATGGACCGCCTGAAAGAACACTACCGCATGAAGGAAGAGAAACCCAGGGGCCTCAGCGCCGAAACCGTCAACGAGATCCGGCGAAAGATCCTCGGGATCCCGGAACCCTCTCCGGAACCTGACAGGAGACAGAGAGAAGAAAAAGGCCCGAATGAGGAAGAAATTGTGCCCAAACGGGGGTGGTAAACGGAAAGAACAGTGAAGAAAACAGGAAGCAAAAATGAAATTCCGCAAAGGGCTCAGATGAGTAACTATACGGCATAGCTCATGAATATTGCCGAGCCGGATTCTCTGTTTTTTTTGCGATGGCCAGGTCAAGGCCACGGTTCCTTCATCGGGACGGCCGTGCGGCTTCTCAGCCCGGAAATCGGACTTGAAGGTTGGAAGGATGGAAAGATGGAAGGATGGCGGACTTCGTTGGATTTGCCTCCCGGGCGGATCGGACTCGTTGGCGGGAAATCCCCGGTGCGCCATCCCGGCAACCGGAGCCGGATCCAGGCCCTGATGCAAGAACCGTTCGAGTGCCCGCTCGACAATACTCTGTCCGCCCGGCGGCCTGGGGCCTGCCCTCCGGGCGTCATACGGGCTTTAATCGCGCTCTTCTCACCGATGGGTCTTTCCAAAGAGGTGAATTTGGATTATATAATGAAGTCGAACCCCATCGAAGCATATGAAAAACACCGAACCGGAATACTGATGAGGAGACAACACAATGTTCAGTATGCCCGACATTGCGGTTATCGTGCTGGTCGTTCTTTTCATTTTCGGGCCGAAGAAGCTTCCGGAAATTGGGTCGGCCATCGGGAAAAGCATCAAGGGATTTAGAAAGGCAACGGAAGAGGGCGAGGGTCTGCTGGCCGAGTCGAAGGATGAGAATCCTGAAACCAAGCCGGTTGTAGCCAACAGCCAACCTCCAAAGCCGGGGGCTTGATCTCGCGGGAGACACCTTTTCAGTTCCGCCGGGCCTTGACGGCCGCTCACGCAGCATCCCGGATTTTCGCGGTCCGCGGGCTGCCGCTCATGACGTCGGGAGGGACGGGCGCAGCTTGCTCCGGCGGCCGGGAAGCAGTTCTTTCTCATTCCACCACGACACATAATAGTGCATTGCCCTGCCGCCGGGGCGATTGGCGCGGCGGCCCGATCCGGCTTCTTCTGATGTGCGGATCGGCCGCGCACCCACCCGAACGAATGCTTTTCTTGTGGGAGCACGCCGGGATCGTTTCCCGATTTTGTACCGCCATACGGCGGGGTTGCAGCCCGGCGAACGGTGGCGAGGGAAACGGGCGCCGTGCGCCGGCATTCGTGAGGCGTAGCGCGCCGCACGGCGCATGACGCGTCCCGAAGCCGAGCTCGGGGGTCAAAATCTTTTCCCGGCAGGTTCCCGGCACGGACGAAGACTCTTTATTTCCTGGCGCGGCCGCTGCAAATCGACCGGCGTGTTTCAGACGGGGAGTTTGATGGAGGAAGAGACACCCAAAAGGAACCATGTATGGATCAAATTGACGATCCTGCTGGTTTTTCTCGGCGGAATCCCCCTCTTGTTTCTCAAATCCGACTTGTTCCGTTTCTTCCTGGATGAAGCGCAGATACTCGGCTTTCTCGATTCCCTCGGTCCGTGGGCCTTCGCCGGATTCATAGCGATACAGGCCGCCCAGGTCGTTCTGGCGCCCATTCCGGGGGATGTCACCGGGTTTCTCGGCGGGTATCTATACGGGCCGATTGTCGGGACCATCCTGTCGACCGTCGGGCTTACCATCGGTTCGTACGTGGCCTTCGCTCTTTCGAGGACCTTCGGCAAGCCCTTCGCCAAACGATTCGTGCCCAAGGCCGCCCTGGATCGCTTCGACTATCTCCTCCATCACAAGGGCGCCTTCATCATTTTCCTGTTGTTTCTGGTTCCAAGCTTTCCCAAGGACTACCTCTGCTACATTCTCGGACTCGGGAACCTCTCCACCACCGAGTTCCTGGTGATCGGGGGAACGGGCCGGCTCTTTGGAACCCTGCTCCTGTCGATGGTGGGGAACTGCGTCAGGCGTCACCAGTACGTGAGGTTCTCCATCGTGCTGGTGATCGCGGCGGCAGTGCTCCTGACGACCTTCGCCTATCGGCACAAAATCGAAAGATTCTTCCGCCTTCAGCACCTTCGGGAGATCAGGAGAAAGCGGCGCAAATGCCCGTCCATCCCCGAAGGCCCTTCACCCGCGGCCAAACCGTGATTGCGCCGGCCGTTCGGCTTCCTTCCACAGCGCGGCATGGCCGCAACCGAGGGAAAGGCAATGCACCGCGGAGATCACAGAGATCACAGCGCGGCACGGCCGCAACCAAAGAAGAAAAAACGCACCGCGGAGATCGCGGAGATCACAGAGAAAACAACGAGTTGTAAGCATTTCTCGGCAGAATTCCAAGAACCTGCCGGTGAGTAGCCCGGAGCGTCTCCGGGTACCTCGTCTCCCTGGATTTTCAGCGCCAGTTCCCGTAGGGTGGGCAGGGGTTTTGCCCTGCCCACCGAAACGACAGGCCGGTCTTTCCCGGTGGGCAACGCTTCCGCTCTTGCCCACCCTACCAGCTTTCGCAAGCATGATGGGCAGCGATTGGTCACCCAACTATGTGGTGCGGTACCAAGAACCTCCTCTCCCTGGATCTTCAGGGGGAGAAGGTCGAGCTCAGGGGGCGGCGAATCGGCGTTCTTGCCCCTCGCAGCCGGCTTCCCTCCTCTCTTTGCCGGTGGAGAGCGCAGGACTTTGGGGACACCCCTTCAAATGGCGTCCGGCAGGTTCCTTCCCTGTCAGCCCGGCAGAGCCCGTCCCCGGACCCCTTCATTTTTTTCTTCGAGGAACGCCCCAAGGTGGGCCATGTGCGCCTTCTCCTCGTCGGCGATGCGCAGGAGGCTTCTCCTCGTTGCCTCATTCGCACTTCCGTCCGCCATGCGGAGATATAGATCGAACGCCTGGGTTTCGATCCCCATCGCCAGTTCGACGTAGGCTGGCAGGGAGTCGAAGAACGGCGCGTTCCGTTCCATGAATTCTTCGACGCCGATTCCGCCCTCCATGACGGGTTGCGGCCCGGCTTCGGAAATCTCCCGTAGAAGCCTCTCCCTTTCGTCCGGGGAGGAAAGCAGCGCCAGCAGAGCCCGTTTGTGACTTTCCTCGGCCCTTGCCAGCCGATCCAGCAGTCCCCGGAGATCGGCGTCGCGGGTCCTCCCGCGGACCGTTTCATGGAATCGCTTCAGTCCTTCCTCCATGCGATAGGCGAGCCCGATGGCCTCATCCGGCGTTTCGTCACCCCTGAGGAACTTGAGATGAAACCCCGCGGGACCGACCGCGGTGTTCCCGCCCCAGCCCTCTATGCCGCCTTCGAGATAATAGACCGAGCCAAACCCCAGGTGCGTCAGGAGCCTGGCCGCCATGCGGCTCCGCCCGCCGAGACGGCAATAGACGACGATCGTCTTGCCCGGATCGAGTTCCCCGCGGGAATCGACGAGACGAGGGAGCGGGAGCGGCCTGGCTCCGGGAAGGTGTTCTTCCTCGTATTCAAACGGTTGACGCACGTCGAGCAGGGTGTAGGAACCCTCGCTGCTCGCATCGATCAGTTCCTTCAGTTCGTCGGGGAAGATTCTCTTCTCCTCCCCCGGACTCGGCAATTCTTTACGTTCGTCCACTTCATTCTCCCTGCAAACGGACACGTTTTCGGCCGGAGCACGGACGGACCTCCCGCGCTTCGGCCACGGAGAACGGCTCATTCATGTTTTCAGAGAAAACCCGCGCCGCATCCTCCAGGCGGGCAGGCGGTCGGCCGCGTTCCGGCGGGGGCGCTCACCGGCCTTCGAGGCCTCTCAGGAATGCCCGTACATTTTCCCCGATGACCCGGTGGTTGTAGCCCCCTTCGAGCACGGCGAAGCAGCCTGCGCCAAGCCGCCTCGACGTCTCGTGGACCATCCGCCCCATGGCCTGGTAGTCCTCGGTCTGGAGCAATCCCCCCCAATCCTGAATGTGGTTGTCGAAACCGGCCGAGACCCCGATGACGTCCACTTTCGCCCCGGCAAGATTCTCTTCCACCTCGGCGAGATAGGTCTTCCGCACTTCGACTTCCGGATTGTGAATCGCCACGTAGCCCCTGTCTTTCAGAATGGACACCGTGCCGTCGCCGTAGTGCAGATCGAAATCAAGCACGTAGGCCGTGGAGATGGCGCCGGTTCTCTTGAGGTGTTCCAACGCGATCGCCATGTTATTGAAATAGCAGAATCCCCAGGAACTGTCCGCCGACGCATGATGTCCCGGCGGGCGGACGAGGGCAAAACACGGCTCCTTCATCCCCGTGACCGCCGCCTGAATCGCCGCTCCGGCGGCCAGTGCGGCGATGTTATAGAGACCTTGCCGGGTAACGCTTTGGATGTGCGCTTCCGTATGAGCCGCGGCGATATCGTCCCACCCGGCCGGCATGGCTTCATCGAGAATGGCTTCGTCCCGGATGGCGTTCAAGACCGCTTCGATCCTTCCCGGCGCCGCCGCCGGATCGTGGACATAGACCTGAAGAAAATCATCGTGCGTCACCACTTTCATTGTTTCCCTCCCGTGTCTGAGAGTGCATCCAAAAAGCGCTCAGCACCACCACCCACCCCCTCCGCGGGTTTTCCGTCCGCGGGACGAGCTGCGCCCACGACGGCCGTGGCCGATGGGCCATGCGGGACGGGGCGGCGGCTCCCGAAGTTTCAACTTGTGGTTGAAGAGTGGATATTCTATTCTCTCGCATTCAGGTTCAGCAACGGACGAGAACAATGGGAAAGGAGCAGAGAGCAGCCATGGCGATTCAGTTTCAGCAAACCGGCGTGTTCCCTCACGGTATGGCCCCTTCAGAGGAAAAAGCCGCTCTTCGGGCGGTGGAGGTCTGCGGCAGAACGGCCTACAAATCCGAAGACAGGATCACCGAAGACTCCGCCTGCGCCTTCGTCGTCACGCTCAAGAAACGCGGCCACCTGTCCGTGCTGGAACACAGCAACGTCGTCCTGAGGATCTCGGGAACACCGGAGTGGACGAGGGCGAAGGTGCGCCTCGATGCAGACGGCTTCCGTTGTTCGCTTGTGAATCTTCTGGACCTCCGGAACGGCTACCACAGGATTTATCCCGCGCGCGACCCCCTTTCGGGGGATTTTATCATTGCGGGCAACTTCCGCGCCTGGATCGAAACCATCGTTCACCTCAGGAACCGGAGCGATTCATATTACCACCTTTTCGCGGCGTCTTTGAGCAGATTTTTCCCGAACCTTTTCGAGGCGGACTATCCGTTCGCAACGTCCCTGCCCTGCTCCGTTTCGCTCGTAAATGAAGAGGAACAACTCGCGATGCTTCGGGAGGACCCGTCGAGCGATCTCCCGGTTTTCATGTTCAAGATCGTCTGCGACCGGGGGATCACGCACGAGATCGTACGGCACCGCGTGCTTTCCTTCACCCAGGAGAGCACCCGCTACGTGAACTACCAGAACAAGGGCATGAGCCTCATCGTGCCGGAGGAACTGGACCCGTTTTTCGATGCGGAGAAGAGCGGCTTCACCGTGGACGATCCGCTCGTGGAGAAGTGGAAAACCAGGGCGGAGGCCATATTCGACTGGTACCAGGAGGATCTCGCAAGGGGACTGAAGCCTGAAACCGCAAGAGATATTCTCCCGAACCTCCTCAAGAGCGAGATCTTCGTGAGCGGCAGGTGGAGCGGATGGCGGCATTTTCTGGATCTGCGGGATTCGAAGCAGGCTCATCCGAGGATACGGTTCATTGCCGGAGAGATCAGGGATTACTTCGATTCCCTGGGGGTGGCCGCCCGCTGATGCGGCACGGCAGAATTTGCGGGAGTTGAGAAAGGCGGCATGCAAGAGATATTCGATTTGCAGTGGAAGCTCAACGTGACCACGTTGGGCAATATCGGTCTCGATTTTGAATCCACCATCAGAGATCCCGAGCAAAAGCCGGTGTGGATCGAGAATTACCGGAAAGCCTTTTCTTCGGAGCTTGCCGAGACCATCCGCGAGGTCGACGAGTTCGGCATCGGGACGCAGAACGGCAAGATCGAGATCGTCGACATGCTCCATTTCCTTGTGAGCCTCTCTCATATCGCGGACATCGATCCCTCGGAGGTGCGCCTCTCCATGAAAGCGGAAAATGGAGAGTCCTTTTGCGCCTGCGCCGTGAGGACCTTTCTCGCCCTGGACGATCTCCAGAGCAGCGTAAAATGGAAGTGGTGGGCGAAGGGCGGCGGATTCAAGGAAGAAAAGGCCGCGGCGGCCATCAGAGGGCTTTGGGCTTCCTTCGACGCAATGTGCGGCGTCTTCGGGCTGGATTTCGAGACGGTGAAGAAGATCTACATCGAGAAGAACCGCGTCAATTTCATGCGCCAGGAGCGGAACTACAACGAGGACGCAAAAACCGAGGCGGACAACCGGAGCATCGAAGTTTAAGGCTTGCTGCGAGTTCCCCGGGAGGAACGGCATTAAATGAACGAAAAGGGGTCTCGCACGGCCAGGTTCATCAGTTTCGAGGGTATCGACGGATGCGGAAAGAGCACCTTGATGGAGCAACTCAGCCGGTGGCTTGCCGAAGCGGGGGTGCCTCATCTCAGGACGCGAGAACCCGGCGGGACCCCTCTCGGGGAGAAGATCCGGGCGCTGCTCCTCGATCCGTCGAACGAGGGGATGAACGAGCGGGCGGAAGTGCTTCTCTACACGTCCAGTCGAGCGCAACTGGTGCAGGAAACCATCCTCCCGGCGTTGGAAAAGGGGGTATGGGTCCTCACGGATCGGTACGTCGACGCCACGCTGGCCTACCAGGGGTTCGGGCGGGGGATCGAACTCGAACCGCTTCGCCGGATTCAGTCGTGGGCTACGAACGGTTTGCAGCCCGACAAGACCATCCTCCTCGACTGCGACGTCGATCTGGCTCACGGGCGTATGCTGGGCCGGAGCGAACATCCCGACCGAATGGAACGGGAAAACCTGGATTTTCACCGTCGGGTGAGGAACGGATACATGGAAATTGCGCGGTCTGACCCCGAGCGCTTCATCGTGCTGGACGCCGCAAAACCCCTCGAAGAAGTCGTGACCGACTTTCACGCCCGCTTCTGGAAGCCGTGGCTGGACCGGGCTTGACGCGGGAGCCGCGGTCCACGGCGATCAATCCTTCGCGTCGTCTTCGCTCGCTCTATCGGCGCTTCGCATTCTGCGGAGCGGCGTCCGTGGTTCCGGCGCTGAGGGCGCGCCTTCCGCTTCGTCCTCTTCTTCGTCCTCGTCATCTTCTCCGTACCGCCGTTTGCGAAGCATACCCCGTACGAATCCAAGAACGGTCAGCAGGGCGGCGATACAGAAAAGAACTTCATAGATGTACTCGCCAAGCCATATCAGCCATATTATCTTTCCTTTGATTTGCCGGAGCCACTCCTCTTCGACAGAATCCAGGGATTTATGAAGGCTTGCCCGGACGGCCGCGTCGATGTCCTCGCCGTTTTTCATGCGCTCCAGGATACCGAGCAGGCTCCCCTTTCCGTACCTGGTGCTTATGTATTCGACAATGGAACGGCTCTCTTCGTAGGCAAGGATGAGGGAAGGCTCGTCGGCTGGAAAAGCGCTCTCGATCGCCTTCAAGGGGATTGCGCGCCGTGAGAGATCCACCGCGCCCGCCGCGCCTCTTCCGGCGCCACCAAGGATCTCGCCGAGGCTCCCGCTGATCCACTGGCACACGCCCTCATCCAGCCATTTGGGCAGGAACGCGGATTCTATGTGTTCGTGGAGCACGAGGTGGCAGAATTCGTGCTGGAAGGTTTCGTTGAAAAAATAGGGCCGCGCCGTCAGGGAAGAGACCCGGATGGCGATGGTGCTCCTTGCGGGAACGGCAAAGGCGGAGACGAAAGGACTTCCGCTCATTTGTTCAAATTGATCCGAGTCCGCCGTGAGGAAAACTCCGACGCGGGAGCGGAGGCTCCAGCCGAGGGGCTTCTCCACGCGGGAGCGAAGCTCGGGGTAGTCCCGGACGAGTTCCCGCGCCCAGGCTTCGAGCGGCGCATCACAGGCGACCACGATGCCCTCGCCCTGGAGGATGAGGCGCTCCTGGGAAAATGCGTCCCCCGCCAGGCAGAGGAGCATTGCAGCAGCGAGAACGGAAAAAACAGCGTATTTCATCCTCATTTACCTCTCAGGGTCGAGAAGGAGCCCTTCCCTGGCGGCTCTCCGGCGCTCTTGCCTGGAGAAATCCCTCCGATTGGCTTATGTTATACGCCAATTCACGTTCCCTCTGGTAGGAGTATCGGATATGATTCGGAATCCGTCGCTTCCAGATGTTCGTGTTCTTCATTCTTCGTTCGAGCGCAGATGGTCCAGGCCTGCGGGACCGGCCATGAGTAGGTTTTTTTCCGATTGCCCACCATCCACATCGGATTGTACGGACGGGTTGGCTGCCGCGCAATCCACTCAATCTGAAAGAGGAGGAGAATGAAAAGGACGGGATTTTTATACGACGAACGATTCCTGCTGCACGATACGGGTCCCGGCCATCCCGAGACTTCGGAGAGGCTGCAGGCGGCTTACAGAGGAATTGAAGAAGCCGGGCTCCTTTCTTTGCTCACCCGGGTCGAGGCGGTGCGGACCAAAATCAAGTGGATCGAAGCCGTGCATTCGCCGCGCCACATCATGCGTTTTGAAGAGGCGTGCATGCTGGACATGGGAGAATTCGACCATCCGGACAACCAGATGTGCGGTGACAGCTACGACATCGCGCTCCTCGCGGTCGGAGGCATACTCGAAACGGTGGATCGGGTCATGGATGGGAGGCTCGACAACGCCTTTTGCGCCGTGCGGCCTCCCGGACATCACGCCGAGCCCAACAAAGCGCTCGGCTTCTGCTACTTCAACAACGTCGCCATCGCGGCCAGGTATCTTCAGATCGAATGGGACATCGAGAGAGTGGGCATCGTGGATTTCGACGTCCACCACGGGAACGGCACACAACGCATATTCGACCAGGACCCCACGGTTTTCTATTACTCCATACACGAACACCCGTCCTTCTCTTTTCCCGGGACCGGCCATGCTTTCGAAAAAGGGACGGGACCCGGCTTCGGGTACACTCTACATTCAACCATTCTTCCAGGCGAGGGGGACAAGGAATACCGCGAGGCGCTGGAAAGAGATCTGATCCCGGCCTTCGAGGAGTTCGAACCTCAGGTGGTCCTCGTATCGGCGGGTTTTGACGCCCACGTGGATGATGATATGTCGGAGATCAGGCTCACGACGGAGGGGTTTTCCTGGATGATGAAAACAATCGTCGAACTGGCGGACAAATATTGCGGCGGACGGCTCATTTCCGTTCTCGAAGGAGGGTATGCGGTGCAGCGTCTGCCCGAGTTGATCCAGAACCATCTCAGGATTCTGATGGGAATGGATGTCCAATGAAATACAGCAGGTTCTTTGCATGAGGGGAGAAAGAGCATGTTTATCGACAGATCCATGACCAGGAACGTCGTTACAGTGGGGCGGGAGACCGGATTTTTCGAAGCCAGAGACTTGATGGAGGAACACGGCTTCCGGCACCTTCCCGTGGTTGAGGAAGACGGAACCCTGGTGGGCATCGTCACGGACAGGGACATAAGGAGCGCCATGCCGTCCGCGTTCCTTGACGTCGAAGAAATCAGGCAGGAACGAGAACGCATTTCGCGCCTCAAGGTCAAAGACATCATGACGAGGAACCCCGTCACCGTTTCTCCTGCGAACACCATCGAGGACGCCCTGCTTTTGATCCAGAAGACGCGCGTCGGCGCCTTCCCCGTTGTGGACAAGAGCGGCAAGCTGAAGGGGATCCTTTCCATTCGGGACCTGGTGCGCGCCTTCATCAATGTGTTGGGGATAGAGGAACCCGGAACGTTCCTGTGTATCGTCGTAGAACACAAGGTCGGCCAGTTGAAACAGATTGTGGACGCCATAACGGAGGAGCGCATATCCATCGGGAGCGTCCTGGTGGCAAGGCACTGGGAGGAAGGAAAACGTGCGATCTTCACTTACCTTTTGACAAGCAACGTGACCCATGTGAGAAAGAAACTGGAAAGCATGGGTTTCGCTTTGCTCGATCCCATGAAGTGGAGCCTGGATCAACTGCCGAAAACCAGGGATAAAGCCCCGGAGTGAAGGCAGGTTGTTTTGCCGCTTCGGCGGTTGCTCGCTGGCCGCCTCACTCTATAACGCTGCGCTCAGGATTGAAAAATGGCTCTCTGCGGTTGTCTTCTGGACGTTCATCCGTCGGAAATCACGAAGTACCTGAACCATCCTGCGGTGGACCTGGTGGAATGGCGCCTCGATCATACGATCCGGCGGCGCTCCCTCCTTCCGACGATCGAAACGTTGAAGGTCCTGTCTTCGGGCGAGCGCCGTCCGGTCATCGCCACCAACAGGCCAACGAGGGAGGGAGGGGTTTTCGACGGGGATGAACGGGCGAGAATCGATGTCTTGTGGAAAGCCGCAGAGGCTGGAGCCGAATGGATCGACCTGGAACACGACGTCGCTCCGGACGTCGTGGAACAATTCAAATCGAGCGCCTCCAAAGTGGTCCTCTCCCGCCACTGCTTCAGCGAAACGCCGGACGCGCCGACCCTGAGGCACATGGCCGAGGGGATGGCCGGGCGGGGCGCAGCGGCCATAAAGATCGCCGCCTACGCACACGCCATCGAAGACAACCTCCGGGTGTTGGAGTTGATCCCCTTCGCCCGCAGGGAACTCGGTGTCGAGGCGATCGCATTCTGCATGGGACCGTTGGGGCTCTGGAGCAGGTTCTCATGCCTGCTTCTCGGAAGCCCCTGGACCTACGTCCAGATGCCCGGACAGGAAGCGTCGGCGCCCGGACAGATATCCGTCGCCGAGATGCGCGCCCTCCTCGATGCGGGTGCATGGATGTTCCGCCCCGGCCAAGCCGGCTGAGGAACCATCTGGCAACTGCCGTCGCACTGGGCAAGTCTATGGATCGCGACGGACCTCGCGTCCTTTCCGCTCGACGTACGACCGCAGGACTGCGTTGATCCGGGATTGGTAACCTTTGCCGGTCTTCCGGAAGTAGTCCAGTATATCTCTATCGATGCGCATGTTCAGTACGGCTTTGGGCTGTGGCGACACAACAGTGACGTTTTCCCAATCCATCACCATGCCTGCCTCATCGGGATCGGAGGCGACGCGTGCCTCGATCTCTGCATCGGTCATGCCTGCCGCTTTTTCCCAGTCGGATCTGGAGCCGTCCTTTTCAATCAACCGGTCAAGTTCCTCAGCCGTGTATTTCACGATATGCGCTTTCTTCACCATGCCGCGCCCTTCTGAATGATATGATCCGCCGCCGATTGGCGCGCCATGTCCAGATAACCGTATACGATTTCGGACCGACCATGGCGACGGAAGCAAAGCGAGCCTCATCATTTTTGGATGAAGACACATGTACGACGGGCCTGCCGTCGAAAATCAGCCGCGCATCACGAAAATCGAGGCTGTGCTTTTCAAGGTTCTTCCGTCTTTTTACTTCATCCCATTCGAACATGATAGCATCGTATAGGCAATTTGTCTATACATGGACAGGTGCTCGCTCGCAACAGAGATTGGCTTGCCGACCCTTTCGGTGAAGAGGTGACTTCATTCCAATCCCGCATCAGCAGGCCACGTGCGCCCGATCGAAGGCGGAGACGATCGCCTCGACCCATGCGGGCTCTTCGATGGGTGAGGTCACCGCATAGCGGATGTAACGGCCGAAATGAACCCCCGCCACTCCCGTTTCTTGAATCATCAGCTTGTTGAACTGCTCGGCGTCTTCCATCTTTTGACCGAACGCACGCTTGGGCGCGAGCCAGAGCGTGAAGAAACCAGCGCCGGGATAAACGGCCGGCTTCATTCCCCGGTCCATCAGGAGATCCGTGAGCAAGCGGATGCGTCTGCCGTACATCTCGCGATTCTTCACGATCGACGCCATGTCCTCCTGCATGCATCGCAGGGTCCCGATGGCGGCGGGCGCGAAGAAGCCACTGTCTGTGTTGCCCTTGATGGTGGCGACGTCATCGATGAAGTCGGGAGATCCCACCATCGCGCCGACCCTCCAGCCGGTCCCGTTTGCGATGACCTTGGACGCCGAAAACGCCTCGGCCCAACTGAGATCGGGGAAATCCACCGCCACCCGGGAGAGCATGCAGGCGTCGTCGAGATGAGAGAGGATGGCGTAGGCTCCATCATTGAATAGACGAATGCCGTTGTCGGAACAAAACTGGCAAAGGGGTTGCCAGAACAGTTCAGTTGCGACCTGCCCACTGGGATTGTGCGGATAATTGGTCATGACCAGTTTGACCGAAGAATCGATATCGGAGAGGTTGAAGCGGAATTCATTTTCCGTATTGGTCGGAAGGGCGATATTTGCCACGCGGAGATAGCGGCACTGGTCGGCGGGCGTCGGATATCCGGGATCGGTCATGGTGGCAACCGTGATTTCCTTCCCGGTGAAAGGCCCGGTCGAGAGGACCACCAGACCGAGCATGGGCTTGATGCCGGGGATCGGCAGGAACTTGATCCGCCCGCTTCGCTCGAATTCCTCCAGGTTTCGCGAAAGGTGAATCTGCACGAAGTCCTGGGCAAACCCCGGAATCCCAGGGCTTCCATTATCCTGATACTCGTGCATCGACTCCAGGTCGGAGAGAACCGCCGCCGAACACGCCTTCCTCGCCGTGGCAAGGGCGGGCCCGGGGGGCTGCCCTATGGTGAGGCGCCAGACCCGGTGGCCGGCTGCCTCTCGATCCCTGCACATTGCTTTGATTTCCTGGAACAGATTCTTGCCGCCGCGCGGCAACCAACTCTCGTTCATCAGCTACTCCACAGAATTGAATGATAATAATCAGATGGCCGGTCCACTCTTCGCCCCGCGGCAATGCCAACCGCATGAAAAACGACCTCCGGGGATCGCTGCCTCGCGGTTGTGAGCCGCCGGCCCGCCGGGATGCGAAAGAATCTCCGATCTTTAAGTCCCACTCTCTTCTATCTTCCACGGAAGCGGGTGTCAAGGCATGAGAAATCACTTCGGTTTTGCACGGGCGATTGCCGCTGCGAGAGATTTGTCTTCCTGAAAAAAAGTTCTTGACAACGCAATTGGCCCATATAGAATTGCACATAATGCAATTGACATGCACATTGTGCATGAATGGAGAAAATGGTATGACGCTCATCAAGTCCGTTGAAAAAGCTGTCGATATACTCTCCTGCTTCACAGTAGATGCTCCCCTCCTCACGGTCATAGAGATCAGCCGACTGACCGGATTCAGTCAGAGCGCCGTATCCCGTATCCTGGCCACATTGGCCAAAAAGAAATGTGTCGAACACATCGGCGCCGGCGGCAAATACCAGCTCGGGGTCAAATTCTACCAGTGGCAAAGCGTTCTTCGCATGAGGACGAGCCTGTCCGATCTGTCAAAGCCAGTTATGGAGAACTTGCGAGACCTCTGTGGCGAAGAGGTTTCTCTTTACGTCCTCAGTGAAGGCAACCGAATCTGTCTCGAAGCCGTCAAGAGTCATCACGGCGTCGCCAAAGTGACGCCGGTTGGAAAGGTCTTTCCCCTCCACTGCGGCGCAGCCGGAAAAGTACTCCTCGCCCATCTTCCGGAGACGGAGCTAGAGGATATCCTCCGCCAGAAATCACTCGAAAGATTCACTCCCGACACCATTACCGATCCCGCCCGACTGGGCGCCGATCTTGAACGGATTCGCAGGGAGGGTTATGCGATCAGCCTTGGCGAGAGGGAAGAAGGGGCCTATTCGGTAGTTGCGCCGGTTAGAGATGCTAGAGGACAGGTCATTGCCAGTCTGTCCATCAGTGGGCCGATTTTCCGCTTTCCGGAAGAAAAGCACGAGGAGAGCGTTCAGGCTGTTTTGAAGGCTGCGAGGGAGATTTCGACCGTACTTGGGGCTATGGAGCCTTAGAGGGTATGCACGAAGCTTTTCCCCATCGCCCTGGCGAAGCTCAACCCCGCCGGTACTGAAAAGGGGTGTCCAGTCACGGGTACTCGTTCAAAGGTGCATCATTCATCGTGATGTGGGCCTCCTGAGTTGCGCGCATGGACAAACAGTTGTCCGTGCCGCTCGGGATAATTTTCGATGCGGGTCCGGTGCATGCTGATGCTCCATGGCGATGCCGCCATTCGTAACACGGGATCGAGGAGGAGGATGTCATGGCTCTACTGGCGCTGGTGGTTTGCTTCGTCCTACTGCTGCTGATCGGGTTTCCCATCGCATTCAACCTGATCCTCAGTTCCACCATCTACCTTCTGGTTGGAGGATATCCGCTGACGCTGGTGCCTCAACGAATGTTCCAGGGCATGAACGGCTTTGCGCTCCTGGCCGTCCCCTTCTTCATTTTTACGGGGCAATTGATGGTCAAGGGAAGCCTTCTGAAGGCCCTGACCGATTTCGTTAACGCGTTTGTGGGACACGTTCGGGGCGCTCTTGCCCTGGTCACCGTCGGCACGTGTCTTTTCATGGGCGCCATAGTCGGCTTGGCGGTTGCGGAAACCGCTTCTCTCGGCTCCTTCCTGATACCGATGATGAAAAAGGAAGGATATTCACCGGGCTACGCTTCGGGGGTAATGGCCTCGGCTTCGCTGCTTGGGCCGATCATGCCGCCCAGCGTGTTGATGATCCTCTACTGCATCTCGGTCGGAAGGACCTCCATTGCGGGGATTTTCCTGGCTTCGGTCATCCCCGCGATCTTGATCGCTCTTGGCCAGATGCTCGTGATCTACTTCATCGCAAAGAAGAGGAACTATCCCAACCATGGCGTGACCACCTGGCCGGAAAAGTGGGTGCAGCTCAAAAAGGCCCTGCCCGCCCTGGCGCTCCCGGTAATCATCCTTGGAGGCATCTTCGCGGGGATTTGTACGGTAACCGAGGCATCAGCCGCCGCAGCCGCGTACGCATTGTTCATCTCGATGTTCGTCATGAAAGAAGTCAAGTGGTCGGATCTTCCCGCCATCTTCATGGAGACGGCGATCACGTCGGGGCTCGTCATCCTGCTTGCAGGAAGCGCGACGGTCACCGCATGGGCCATCGCCAACGAACAGATCATCGAATCTCTCAGCGGCCCCATGTCGCATGTGCCCACATGGCTTTACCTGCTCATGCTGAATATTCTGCTCTTGATCAACGGGATGTTCATGGACGATTACGCCTCGGTCATCGTCCTCGGGCCGATCCTTGCGCCCATAGCCTGGGCCATGGGAGTGGACCCCCTGCAGATCGGCGTCATCATCTGCGTTAACCTCGTCATCGGGCTTGCGACGCCACCCTTCGGGATCACGCTCTTTGTGACCAGCCCGATGGCGGGGGTAACCATCGAGCAAACGTTCAAGGAAGGCTATCCAATGCTCCTGGCCAGCATAGCCGTGCTTTTCCTGCTGACATATTTCCCGCCGATCACCCTGTGGTTGCCCAGGATGTTCGGGTACTAGAAGGCGGCGGTGTAATAACGGCGGAAGACATGTGTGGATAGACAATCAATCAAGGCAACCGTCAAGAATCCAAAGGGAGGTAAGATCATGAGAAACAAGCGTTTGATCGCGTTGGTGAGCATTGTCGCAACTTCCGTGTTTCTGTTTTCGGGAATGGTTGTTGCGGCGCCCATCAAAATCAGGATTTCCGTCTGCAACTCGATGACCCATCCGCAGACGCTCGGTCTCCAGATTTTCAAGGAATACGTGGAAACAAACACCAAGGGCGAGGTCCAGGTGGCGATCTACTGCAATTCCCAACTAGGCGGTGAACGAGAATCGGTCGAGCAGGTCAAGAACGGCCAGTTGGAGATGGCCACGGCGTCCGCCGGCCCTCTGACCACCTTCAATAAGAAGTTCATGGTCCTGGATGTTCCTTTTGCATTCAACAGCTACGAAGTTGCATGGGCCGTTCTGGATGGGCCCATGGGGCAGAAGCTGCTCGCATCCAACGAATCAATCGGTTTGAAGGGGCTGGCCTACATGGAAAACGGTTTTCGCCATGTAACAAATAACGTCCGTCCGATCAATTCTGCCGACGATTTCCAGGGAATCAAAATCAGGACTATGGAAGCCCCCATGCATATGGACAATTTCAAGCAACTGGGCGCGAATCCCACCCCCGTTCCCTGGACGGAACTCTACATGACGATGCAGCAAAAGGTCGTCGACGGTCAAGAAAACCCCCTGGCCAATATCTGGGAAGTGAAGATGTTCGAGGTTCAAAAATATACTTCGTTGACGGGCCATATCTACGATCCGATGCCGCTGGTGGCCAACCTGGACTGGTTCAACAAGCTTCCCGAGAACTACAGGGCAATCATCGAGAAGGGCGCAATCCTGGGCCAGAACTACAGCCGGTACATCAATAAGATCCGGGAGCAGGAAATAGTGGCCAAACTCACGGCGAAAGGCATGCTGGTCAATGACGTGTCCAATGATGCAAAGGACAAGATGCGGGCCAAATCTCAGGGGTTTGTAGTGAACAAGATCAAGGCCGCCGCCGACGAGAAGTTCGTCAACGATTGGCTTGCGGCAATCGCTACGGTCAACAAGGATGTGCAGGCGGGAATGTAAGCCCAAATGTTCGGGCGTGGGAGGGCCCCGGGTCCGGTAGGGCCCTCCTTCCTGGTCTGACTGCTTTGTACAGGGGAGAAATCTCCGTGTGCTCGAGCCTGGAGCAGTGCCGGAGGGTGGGTAGAATGGAAAAGACGAAATTGGAAACTTTCTGCGATCGCCTGGAGAAATTCACCCTGGATGCCAACATGTTGATTTGCGGGGCGATGCTTATCGTCGTCTGGCTGCACGTGATCAGGAGATATGCATTCAACAACGCACTGACATGGTCGGAGGAATATCTTCGCTTCTCGATCGTCTGGTACGCACTGCTGAGCGCCAGCATTCTTCACAAGCGCAACGGCCACCTGGGAATCACCATCTTTCGGGAAATGATGCCGGTGAAGCTACAGGAGATACTGAAGCGGCTCGTGATCTATCTCGGCACGATCACCGTCGCGATTGTAACGGTTTTCGGCGCTCTGCTGGTGATGAAGACATACACCCAGACCACGCCGGCGTTGAGGATTTCGGTTGGTTGGCCCTACGCGGCCATACCATTCAGTTTCTTCCTGATGACGATCTACGGCGTCGTGCACGTCATACGGGACATCATGCATTTGCCTCCGCTGAGTTCCGAGAATGGAGAGTAGTCGAGTCATGTACTCCATCCAACAAGACGGCTCGAAGGTCGTTTACTGCGATGATGAAGAAGGGGTGACGATAGCGGCTCCCCGGCAGGAATGCCTCGGCCTCCTGGGTTTCCGGGAACCGGCGCCGCTTTCCCGGCCTGAGGATTTCCATGCCGCTTTCCTACGCCCCGTGGGGACCGGATCTCTCGGTGAGTTGGCAAGAGGGGCCGGCCGGGTGGCCCTGATCGTTTCGGATTCCACGCGTGGGGTTCCGACTCGCCTGGTCCTGCCGATCCTTCTGGAAGAACTTGCCTCTGCCGGAATTCGGAAAGAGGATATAACCGTCGTGATCGCCACCGGCGTTCACCGCCCGGCAACCGCGGATGAGATCGACGATATCGTGGGCCGGGAATGCGCCGAAGGATTGAATGTTATCAGCCACGACCCCTACAATCCTGAAAAGCTCGTCTTTGTGGGAACCACATCGTACGGCACGCTCATCGAAGTCAACAGGACCGCCTACGAAGCGGATTTGAGAATAGCGGTCGGAAAGGTGGAACCACATGAATTTGCGGGATTCTCGGGAGGGAGAAAATCGGTCCTGCCGGGAATCGCCAGTGAAAGGACCATCGAGATCAATCACCGGCCCGAGATGCTCATGTCGCCGGAAGCCCGCCCCGGACGGCTCGATGGAAACCCGATTCACCTGGACATGCTCGAAGCAGCGGCAATGGTGAAGATCCACTTCGCCGTCAACATGGTCTTGAATCAGGCGGGGGAAACCATCGGACTATTCACCGGTGGATTGGAGGAAGCCCATCTTGCCGCGGTCAGTTTCATGCGCTCCTTTTGCCGGGTTGATATGAAAGAGAGTCCGGATATCATTGTAACGACGCCCGGGCGGCCTTTGAACATCAATTTTTACCAGTCTGTCAAACCCCTGATTGCCCTGGCGCCCGTCATGAAACGAGGCGGAGTTCTCGTGCTCTACTCTTCGTGCCGCGACGGACTGGGTTCGGAGGACTTGCTGATTCCCTATGAAGGAGCCAAAAATATAGGCGAGGTTATCGATCGCCTGAAATCAGAGTACCGGATACAGATGGACCATGCCCTGCTGCTTGGCAAGATCCTCCAGCAGGGGGTCGGCATTGTCGTCGCGACGCCAGGCGTGGACGCGGCGATCTTGCGCATGATGTTCTTGTCTCCGGCGGCATCCCCCCAGGAAGCGCTGGAGAAGGCTATGAACATGGTTCGGAAACCGAGGCCAAAAGTGTGTTTTTTCCCTCAGGCGCAACGTGCGTTGTCCGTTCCAGGTTAAAAGCCCGTTTACTGAACGTGATTCGTTTGAAAGGAGTAAGAGATCCATGGGAAAGTTCAGGGTTACTGACGTCACTGCAAGGGAGATATTGGACTGCCGCTGGAATCCTACGGTTCAGGTCGACGTCTGGGTAAATAACGAAATTCTTGGCCGTGCCGACGTTCCGGCCGGCAGGTCGACCGGCGCCAACGAGGCAAAGGAAGTCCGGGATAAGGAAACACGCTATGCCGGGTTGGGGGTTCGAAAGGCCGTTAGCAACGTGCGCGAGGTTCTCGGGCCCGCCGTCATCGGCATGGATGTGACCGATCAGCGCAAAATCGACGAAAGACTTCGCTCCATGGATGGCACCGGGGACAAATCCAATCTCGGCGCAAACGCCTTGATCGGAGTATCCCTGGCGGCCGCGCGCGCCGCCGCCAACGCGGTGCACCTCCCCCTCTACCGCTACGTCAACTGCAATGCTCACATTCTGCCCGTTCCGCTGTTGAATTTGCTCAACGGTGGAAAGCTGACATCCAACGATCTCGATTTCCAGGAATTCTGCATCTTCCCGATTGGTGCGGAAACCTTTAGCGAAGCGATGGAGATCGGCAACGCGGTCAACAACGAACTGCGCGAGATCGTGATCAAAAATTACGGAAAGATTGCCGCCAATGTGGGTGATGAGGGCGGGTTTGCAACGCCCATCGTCAAGGTCGACGAGGCCATGGATTGTCTGGTCCTCGCGGTCGAGCGATCCGGATTCGCCGAGAAAATCGTCTACGGTCTGGATTGCGCGGCAACCCATTTCTACAATATAGAGACCCAGAAATACACGCTGGAAGGCGTGGAAATGACCACTGGGGAACTCCTGGACTATTATAAGGTACTGATCGCGAAGTATCCCATCAAGTCCATCGAAGACCCGTTTTCCGAGGACGATATCGAGGGGTTCACCAGGGCGACGCAGGAGTTGGGAATCCAGATCATCGGCGACGACTTCCTCTGCACGAATCCGGATCGCATCCGCGCCAGAGCGCCTCTCGGGGCATGCAACGGACTGTTGTGGAAGTTCAACCAGATCGGAACATTGTCCGAAGCCTTGAGCGCTGCCGAACTCGCCTATCGAAACGGCTTCGGCATCATGGTTTCAGAGCGGTCCGGGGAGACGGAAGATCCCATTATCGCCGATCTCGTGGTCGGCATCAACGCCGGTCAGATCAAAACCGGCGCGGGTGTGCGAGGCGAAAGGACTTCCAAGTACAATCGCCTTTTCCAGATCGAGGAGGAACTGGGTTCCCAGGCTCGCTATGCGGGAAGAGATTTCCGGGCGGCCTTCTAGCCCTTGCTCACATGGACGGTCACTACATCATCCCGCGGCCCGGTACTCGAGATCCCACCCGCGGGGCGCCAGTACGGTCGAAGCGGCGACCTTTGGGAGGTGCTGGCGCCTCTACAGTTTCCCGCCATCGTTTCGGACAACGGCCAGTCCGCCCGGGTGGGTTCACGAGTATTCGAAAACGTGACGGGACGGCCGCAAGAACCATGGTGCGGCCGCCCCGAAACCAATATGCCGAATAGAGGGGAGCGGATCCTTTGGGCTATGTTAAGAATAGAAACATGCTACTGTCCCACGGAAACATCCGGCTTCGACGGATCGCCCTGGACATTGCCGAACATGCGCTCGCAAAAGCAGACCCTTACCCTGCGGTCAAAGCATTGGTCCGTTTGCGGGGAGATACTCTCGATGTCGGAGAGATTCGGCTCGATCTGAAAAAGCAGGGGAGGATTTTCCTGCTGGGCGCTGGCAAAGCGACCTATCCCATTGCCATGGCCCTGGAGGAAATCCTGGGCGAACGAATCGAAGATGGCGTTATCATATGCAAATACGGACAAGAGGGGACCCTGTCGCGGGCACGCCTCTATCTATCGAGTCACCCCATTCCCGACGAGGCCGGGTTTCTCGCCGCCACGGAGGCCCTCGCCCTCGCCCGTGAAACCCGACCGGGAGACATCGTGTTCGCGGGTGTCACCGGAGGGAGCTCGGCCCTCATGCCCTATCCGGTCGACGGGATCACTCTGGATGAAAAGAAGCTGGTCAACAGGATGTTGCTCACGTGCGGGGCCAACATCATCGAGATCAACGCCGTTCGGAAGCATCTTAGCCAAATCAAAGGCGGATGGCTCGCAAAAAACATCCACTGTCAGGCCCACCTGATCAACCTGACGGTCTCTGACGTGATCGGCGATCCTCTGGACTATATCACGTGTCCCACAGTGCCGGATACATCCAGCTTCGACGATGCCCGCAGGACTTTCAGCAAATATGGGCTCTGGGAAAAAGCGCCGTCGTCGGTGAGCCGATACCTCTTGGCGGGCGTGCCGTCCCTGGAAACGCCGAAGGATCTGTCAGACCACAAGATCGACAATTTCATAATCGTTCCGGGAACCGCGGCCTGCGAAGGCGCTGCGGAAAAGGCCAGGGAAAGTGATCTGGATACGATGATACTCTCCACAATGCTTGAAGGGGAAAGCCGCGAGGTTGGGGGTACCTTCGCTTCCATTGCCAAAGAGATCGTCCTGAACCATCGGCCTCTCACCCCTCCCTGCGTCGTAATCGGAGGCGGCGAGACGACGGTGACGGTGGCCGGGGAATCCGGCCAGGGCGGACCCAACCAGGAATTTTCGCTGGGGGCTGCGCTCAGGATCGACGGGGTTGGGGACGTGGTCATCGTTGGACTGGATTCGGACGGAACGGACGGCCCGACGGATATAGCGGGGGGAATTGCGGACGACAGGACGGTGAGCCGCGCCGCTGCGCTTGGAATCGACATCTTTGCTGCGCTGAACGGGCACGACGTCACCCCAGTTCTCATGAAACTGGAAGATGCTATCGTCACCGGAAACACGGGAACCAACGTGAATGACCTGAAACTCATGCTGGTCATGCCCGAGGAACAATAGACATTACGGCAGATCGAGGGAAGGGCCATACGATGCCTCGGTTCTCTGAAGAGACGACAAAGAGGGCGAAAGAGAGACTGCAAGGATACTGTCGCGTCTGTCGCTTTTGCGACGGGCATGCCTGCCGTGGAGAAGTCCCGGGGATGGGTGGCGTGGGCTCGGGCGCCGGGTTCATGCGAAACGTTTCCGCCCTGGCCGAATACCACTTCGTGATGAGGACCATCCACGACGTTCACAGCCCCGCAACCGGAATCACCCTCTTCGGAATCCCGCTGTCCTCTCCCATCCTGGTCGCTCCCATGGCGGGCATGAGCTACAACCTGGGCGCCAGGATTGGTGAAGTGGAAATCGTCCAGGCGCTCGTCCGTGGAGGGAAACTGGCGTCCTGTCAGGTTATGACCGGTGACGGAAAGGACCCCGAGGAGTTTCAGACCGGCGTTTCCATTGTCCGTGATGAAGCCTGGGGAATTCCCGTCATCAAACCCTGGTCGGTAGACAGGATTAAGGAAAGGATAAGGATCTGCGAGTCGCAAGGCGTATCCGCCGTTGGTATCGATATCGACGGAATCAGGCCGGATCGGACCGGAATGCCTCTGGAAGAACAATTTTCAGCCAAGACGCGTGAGGATCTGGAGAACATCATCCGGTCGACCCGACTGCCCATAATCCTCAAGGGCATCATGTGCGAAGAGGATGCCGAGGCGGCGTTGGCCTCCGGGGCGGCGGGCATCGTCGTATCCAACCACGGCGGTAGAGTTCTGGACTGCGCGCAGGGGGTGGCGGATGTGCTTCCCGCGATTGCGAAAAAGGTTTCGAAAGACATGGTCGTTTTTGCCGACGGAGGCGTCAGGTCCGGAGTCGATGTTCTCAAGTACCTCGCGATTGGGGCCAGGGCCGTGCTCGTGGGACGCCCTCTCATCGTTGCAGCGGCAGGCGGGGGCGCCAGAGCAGTCGGGGAGACGCTGGCCGAGATGGCTGAAGAACTCCGCCATGCCATGGTGTTGACCGGCTGTGCTTCCTTAGATGCCGTCGGGCCGCAGATGATCGGGAACTCGTGTCGGGAAAGCCGCGGCGGACAGAGACCGTGTTGAGCGGGCGCCCCATTCATAAAGGTCCTGAAGACGCTGAGTAACTCGCGATGCAGTATGCGTTCCCTCCCGCCGCATTTTTCTTGACATGCACCTGCGAGACCATTATAGAGACACAAAAGCGTAGGCACGTAGCTCAGTGGGAGAGCGCTACCTTGACGCGGTAGAGGTCGACGGTTCGATACCGTCCGTGCCTACCAATGCTAACCCAGGGGGGTATCTTGTGAAAAGCGGGGTGCATGACTGAGTGGGGTAAGGCGCCTGGTTGGCTTGACTGGAACTCGGAAAACCGCAGAACGAAGATCGAACGAGATAGGAATCAGAGTCCCTTTACTGATAGGCATCTTCCCTCTCTGTGCGGAAGATGCTTTTTTTTTAGCGGAAGGAGGCGGGCTATCGGGGCCGCCCTGCTGTGAACATCAGGGACGCAGAGTAGGGAATTGCCATGAATTCTGAAGTGGTGGAAGTGTCGTTCGCCGATGGGAGGAAGGAATCTTTTCCCGCTGGCGTCTCCGTGCGTGAGGTCCTGAAGGCTGAAGGCGGATCTCAGTCGTCTTACATCGCGGCTCGCCTGAACGGCCGTCTGGTCGATCTCACAGGGACGGTCGAAGAGGGGGCAAGCCTCGAAGGGGTGAAAGCGGATTCGGAAGCGGGTCTAGTGATCCTGCGGCACAGCGCCGCCCATATCATGGCCCAGGCGGTGAAAGCCATCTTTCCCGGGGTCAAGGTCGCCATAGGGCCGGCCATCGATAACGGGTTTTACTACGATTTCGACGTCGAAACGCCTTTCACGCAGGAAGATCTCGAAAAGATCGAAGCGAAGATGTCGGAAATCGTAGCTGGACGCCACCCTTTTCAGAGGCGGGAGGTTTCGCGCGAGGAGGCCGTCCGGTTTTTCAGCGAACGGGGCGAGAAGTACAAGGTCGAGCTTCTGGAGGGATTCGAAGATCCACAGGTGTCCACGTACCAGCAGGGCGACTTCGTGGACCTTTGCCGCGGACCGCACGCGCCTCACACCGGATACTTGAAGGCGTTCAAGCTGACGAGCGTGGCAGGGGCTTACTGGCGGGGCGATGAAAAGAATCGCATGCTTCAGCGGATCTACGGAACCGCGTTCCCGGACAAGGATGGACTCAAGAAATACCTCCACTTCCTGGAAGAAGCTCAGAGAAGGGATCACCGGAGACTGGGGAGGGAGTTGGATCTCTTCAGCTTCAGCGATGAAGTGGGCGCCGGGATGGTCATCTACCACCCGAAAGGGGCCATCCTGCGCCACCTGATCGAGAGCTTCGAGAAGCGGGAACACCTCAGACGGGGCTATCACATCGTCATGGGGCCAACCCTGCTCAAGACCGAACTGTGGAAACGCTCGGGGCACTTCGACCATTACCGCGAGAATATGTACTTCACGGAAATCGACGAGCAGTCCTACGGCATCAAACCCATGAACTGCCTTTCGCACATGCTCATCTACAAGTCCAAAATTCGGAGTTATCGGGATCTGCCATTGCGTTACTTCGAATTGGGCACCGTGCATCGACACGAAAAATCCGGGGTCCTGCACGGGTTGAATCGAGTGCGGCAGTTCACTCAGGACGACGCTCACATCCTCTGCACGCCCGATCAACTCCACCGGGAGATTCAGGGCATCATCGATTTTACTCTTGATATGATGGGGATTTTCGGTTTTTCGTACGAGATGGAAATCAGCACGCGTCCGGGGAAATCCATCGGCAGCGACGAGGATTGGCAACGGGCCACGGAAGCCCTGGTGGCCGCATTGAAGGATAAGGGGATTCCCCACAGCATCTGCGAGGGAGAAGGGGCCTTTTACGGGCCGAAAATCGATGTTAAATTGAGAGATGCTCTGGACCGGCGCTGGCAGTGTGCTACAATTCAATGCGATTTCACTCTTCCCGAACGTTTCGATTTGACCTATGTGGGCGCGGATGGGAATCGCCACCGCCCCGTGATGCTTCACCGCGTGATTCTCGGATCGCTTGAGCGGTTTCTGGGCGTCCTCATCGAGCACTACGCCGGTGCTTTTCCGGTGTGGCTCGCTCCGGTCCAGGCGATGGTCGTGACGGTAACGGACAGCCAGTTGGAGTTTGCCTCGAAAGTCCGGGAACGGCTGGTCGAGGCGGGCATGCGGGTGGAGTTGGACGATCGGAACGAAAAATTGGGTTTCAAGATCCGCGAAGCGCAGTTGCAGAAGGTTCCCTATATGTTGGTCATAGGCGACAAGGAGGTCGCGGCGGAGGGCATTCGGCCGCGACTGCGGGACGGGACCCAGTTGGACCTCATGAACGTGGAGAATTTTGTCGATCTTATTGAAAAGGAATGCAGGGGGGCCACCAAAGGACGGGTTGGGCTGGGAAGCATTTAGTGGAGTGTGCTCGGAGATGAAAAAGACAGATCCGGCGGGGGCGCAACGAGCCGGGACCTGCCGGGGTTGAAACGTTCAGCAGGGATTCGATAAGAAAGGAGGATGTCATCCTGGAGAAACAAGTCAACGTCAACGATAGAATTCGATCTTCAGAAGTTCGGGTGATCGCCCAGGATGGGGCGCAATTGGGAGTTCTGCCCTTGAAGAAGGCTCTGGAACTGGCTCTGAAAGAAGAATTGGACCTGGTGGAAGTGGCTCCCAACGCGGATCCTCCCGTGTGCAAGATCATGGACTACGGGAAATTCAAGTACCAGCAGAACAAGCGCACCCAGGAAGCCAAGAAAAAGCAGACGGTCATCCAGGTGAAAGAAATCAAGGTGCGCCCCAAAACCGACGAGCACGACCTGCAGGTTAAGATACGACACATCAAGCGATTTCTCGGAGAAAAGGACAAGGCCAAGGTTACCATCCTCTTTCGAGGCAGAGAGATCGCCTATGCGGATCAGGGCTATAAGGTGCTGGATCGCATCAAAGAAGAACTGAAAGAGGACGCCGTGGTGGAGCAGGCCCCCAAGATGGAAGGCCGAAACATGATCATGATACTGGCGCCCAAGTAGCCGAGCGGCAAAAAATGCTTGACACTCTTTCTCGACCTCAATAAATTACCCAATTTCAGCTTCAGACTGGATGCTGATAATTAGGATTCATATTTCTCCGTGTACGACGGAAGGTGGAGGTGCGTGCACGAGAGGAGAAAGGGACGGTCGGGCTGCCGCGTGCAAGACAGCCGCCTCCCGGCGGGCCTTTGACACGGTGGAAGGCCACAAGAGCGACTGCGCAGCCCGAGACTCCGCGTCTCGAGATTCCTGTTCCCGCAGGATGGAATGCCCGGATTGACGGCTGCCGGTATTACCCATGGAGGACGTCGGAATGCCAAAGATCAAGACCAACCGCGCAGCGGCCAAGCGCTTCAAACGGACGGGTACGGGCAAGTTCGTCCGGGCCAGGGCTTTCAAGAGCCACATTCTCACCAAGAAGGGGCGCCAGCGAAAGCGCCGCCTGCGCCAGTCCACCGTGGTCGACGCGGTGAACGTGAGCGCCGTGAGGCGAATGCTGCCTTACCTCTAGAATCGGACCCAACGATCATATCAGAATGGAATCAGGAGTGGACGGCTTATGCCAAGGGTGAAAAAAGCAGTCAAGTCACGCCAGCGTCGCAAGAAAATCCTGGACATGGCGAAAGGATACAGAGGGGGAAGAGGCACGCTTCTGCGCACCGCTTCGGAGACGGTCGACCGCGCGTTGAAGTTTGCCTACCGCGATCGGAAGGTGCGCAAACGGACCTTCCGGAGCCTCTGGATCATGCGGATCAATGCGGCCGCGCGTTTGCACGGCCTCAGCTATTCCCGGCTTATATGCGGCCTCAAGAAGGCGAACATAATCCTGGACAGGAAGGTGCTGGCGGGCATTGCGGTTAGCGATCCGGAAGCCTTCGCCAAACTCGCCCAGACTGCCAAAGAAGCGGCATAGCGATGCAGGATGCGGTTCGAAACGTCCTTGATGCGGCTTCGAAACAAATCGCCGGTTCCGGGGAGGACCTCAAGAAGCTCGAGCAGGTTCGCGTCCGATACCTTGGGAGAAAAGGGGAACTCGCGCAACTGTTCAAGCAGATGGGCGGCGTTTCCGATGAGGATCGTCCCGCTGCCGGAAAATTGCTCAACGAGGCCAAAATAGCACTGGAAGAACTGGTCGCGACGGCTGTTGCGCGCGCCAAGGACCGGCTTCTTGTTCAAAGGGAGCGGTTTGACGTGACGGCGCCGGGGCGCGTCCCCATGCGCGGCCGGCTGCACCCCATCACCCGAACGGCTCTCGAGGTGTCCCGGATCTTCAACTGGCTCGGGTTCGAGACGGTCGAAGGGCCGGAAGTCGAACTGGACTATTATAATTTCGAAGCGCTCAACATTCCCAAGGACCATCCGGCGCGGGACATGCAGGACACTTTCTACATTTCCGAGGAGGTGGTCCTGAGGACCCACACGTCGCCGTTGCAGGTGCGCGTGATGGAGAAGCGAAAGCCGCCCATTCGCATCATCGCCCCCGGACGGACCTATCGTTGCGATTCGGACGTCACGCACACACCCATGTTCCACCAGGTGGAAGGGCTGATGGTCGGCGAGAATATCTCTTTCGGGGATTTGAAAGGGATTCTCACGACCTTTGTGCACCAGATGTTCGGTCCCGAGATCGGACTGCGGTTCCGTCCCAGTTTCTTCCCTTTTACCGAACCGAGCGCGGAAGTGGACATCCAGTGCGTGATGTGCGGGGGCAAAGGGTGTCGGGTCTGCTCGCAAACGGGATGGCTCGAAATCCTGGGATCCGGGATGGTAGATCCCGAAGTATTCAAAATGGTCGGCTATGATCCGGAAACAGTGACCGGTTTTGCTTTTGGGATGGGCATCGAGAGGATCGCGATGCTGAAATTCGGCATCGACGATCTTCGTCTGTTCTATGAGAACGATCTCCGATTCCTGAAGCAATTCTGAGGAAAGCGCGATACATAGCGGGCCGTCCCACTCGGACGTTTGATCCCCGGGTGGAATCATCTTCCTTTGACCCGCCCGGCTGGTCCACCGGTCATAGCGTTTACGCACCGGAAAATTTCTCTGATGAAGATTATCTGCCAGGGCATATCGGGCACGGGCCGGAGATTGGCGTCTCCGGCTCGATCTCCCCGCGCCTGAACGGATGGCGATGCGCAGCCGTGCCGGATGCCCTTCTTTATCGGTGGTTCATCAATGGGGACGATCCGGCAGGATTTCCGCACGAGCGGGGTGTTCCGCCACAGAAAACGAGGGATTCAGGGATGATCGTCAGTCTGAAGTGGCTCCAGAATTACGTGGACGTTACCACATCCGTTGAGGAACTGGCCGACCGCCTGACGATGGCCGGGCTGGAAGTGGAGGGGATCAGCCAACGCTATCCACTTTCGGATGACGTAGTGACGGCAAGAGTTGAGACTGTCGATATTCACCCGAAGGCGGACAGGCTCCATGTCTGTAGCGTCGCCGCGGGTGGAAGTACATACAGAGTGGTCTGTGGAGCGCCGAACGTCGAGGTAGGCATGGTGGCCCCTCTGGCTCTCCCGGGCGCTCGCCTGGCCGACGGGACTACTCTCAAAGAAGCCGTGATACGCGGCCAGTCCTCCAGCGGAATGCTCTGTTCCCGGAAGGAACTGGGGCTGGATGAAGATGCGAGCGGAATCTGGGAACTGCCTCCCGAAACGCCGCTGGGAGTTCCGGTCAGGGCAGCACTGGGGCTGGATGACGTCATCGTGGAGGTCAGCATCACTCCGAACCGGGGCGATTGTCTCTCCATTCTCGGAATCGCCCGGGAGGTCTCCGCGGTCTGTAAGTCTCCGCTCCGCTATCCTACCGTTTCCGTTAAAGAACGCGGGCCATCCATCGAGGGCCTGAGTTCCGTTGTGCTGGACGATTCAGTTGGTTGTCCGAGATATTCGGCTCGAATCGTCCAGGGGGTGACCATCGGCCCCTCGCCTGCTTGGCTACGGGAAAAGGTGGAAGCAGTCGGGATACGGTCCATCAACAACATAGTGGACGTCACGAATTTCATCTTGATGGAATTGGGCCAACCACTCCATGCCTTCGATTTCGACCGCCTGCGGGAGCATCGTATCGTGGTGCGGCGGGCATCTGAAGGAGAGAAGTTCCGGACACTGGACGGAGTCGAGAGAACCTTGTTCGCGGATACCCTCCTCATTTGCGATGGAGTGGGACCGGTTGCCGTCGCGGGAATCATGGGTGGCGAGAATTCTGAAATCACGCAGGAAACGAAACGGGTGCTCATCGAGAGCGCCTATTTCGACCCGCTCTGCATTCGCCGGACCGGGAAAAAGCTGGGACTCCGCTCGGAATCGAGCTACCGGTTCGAGCGGGGCGTCGATCCGAACGGGGTTATCCGCGCGTTGGATCGGGCGGCTCAATTGATGCTGGAAGTGGGGGGGGGTGAAGTCGCGACGGGACGCATAGACGTCTATCCCACCGCGCACAGGGCGCCCGAACTGGTTCTTCGTGTGGCTCGCACCAATCGCTTCCTGGGGACTGACCTCAATTTGTCCGAAATGGTGGAAGTCCTCCAGCGAATCGAGATGAAGGTGGACGTTCTCGATGCCGATCGTCTCAGGGTGACGCCGCCTTCTTTCCGACCCGACATCACCAGAGAGGTGGACTTGACGGAGGAGATAGCCCGTCTGGCGGGCTACGATCGAGTGCCGGTGATGTCTCCCGTGGCGAGGGTTGAATCGGCGCCGATCGATCCCCATCTCGGAGCCCGCCAAGACGTGAAGGCGCTGTTGACGGGAGCGGGTTTTTTCGAGGTTCTCACGTACTCGTTCATCTCGCTGGAATCTCTACTGAAACTCCGGCTTGCCCCCGAGGACCCGCGGCTTCGGCCCATTCACCTGATGAATCCCTTGAGCGAGGAACAGGGCGTGATGCGAACTTCGCTCATACCGGGACTTCTCCAGACGGCCGTTCATAATTTCGGAAGACTGAACGAGGATCTCAGGATCTACGAACTGAGCAAGGTCTTTCTTCCCGGAGAAGGAAGCGTTCTGCCTGCGGAACCCCATCACCTTGCCGGAGTTGCGGCCGGGAAGAGGACGCCGCATCTTCTCTACGGAGGTGAGGAGGAGATAGATTATACGGATGTGAAGGGCGCGGTCGAAGCCGTGTTGGAGCTTTTCAATCTTGAGGGGATCCGGTATGCAGCGGAAGATCTGCCGCCGTATTTCGATGCCGGGTGCGCGGCTTCCGTCTTCTGCCGGGAACGGCGATTGGGTTCTCTGGGAAAGATCCATCCGGCCGTCACGGAGGCGTTTGATTTCAAGAAGCCGGTCTACTTGTTCGATCTCGATTTCGATGAGATCTATGCCGCGAGAAATCCGTTCCCCATGTTCCGTTCTCTGCCGAGGTTTCCCGCAGTGGCGAGGGACATGGCCCTTGTTGTGGACGAGAACCTTCAGGTTCAGGATCCCCTCGATTTCATCCTCTGCCAGGAGGAAGGGCTACTGGAGAAAATAGAGTTGTTTGATATCTACCGGAACCCCCAAATCGGGCCGGGAAAGAAGAGCATCGGGTACCGGTTGGTGTACAGAGCTGCCGACCGTAGCCTCACGGATGAAGAAGTCAATGTCGTTCACAACGGATTGGTAGCGAAGGTGTTGGATGTCTTTCACGCTGTGCTGAGGTGACGAAGAGAGTGCCATGACTGACAGAGAGGGGCAACCGGTCAAGGACGGAGTGACCGAGAAGAAGTTTCCGTGCCAGGTGACTTTCTTCCTGGATGACCAGGTCCACAAGGGGACGTCGATTCATTTCAACGAGAGGGGCATTTTGATCCTGTGCCCTCAGCCTGCACCTCTCAAGAAAAAGATTAAGATGGTGCTCCTCTTCCCCGGACTCAGGAATCCTATGGAGCTTCAGGGAGAGGTCGTCTGGACGAATATCTACGGGACGGTCGATTCTCACACTCCCAGGGGGATGGGGGTCAAGTTTCTGGGTGTAGATCGCGAGGTTGAGAGGATGCTTTCCGAGTTATCGGTTCAGTATGAAGCCATTACGAGCATCTATACGTGCTATTACACTTGAGAACGCGTGAACGCGAAGAACCCTTGAACTCTGAAGGTCGAGACAGCCATGACGGCCAGACTTGAAATCACGTTGAAAAGCCATCTCTTTGACGCGGAAGGGGCGAGCCTTTGCCGGAAGATCGGAGAATATTTCGGTCGGCAGGTGGGCGGGGCGCGCGTCATTCACATATTGACTCTCGATACCCGCCTCACAGACGAGGAACTCGATGCCGTTCGCCGGGAGATCTTCACGAACCCGGTCACCCAGCATTCCAGTTTCAGCCCCCTTGCGAAGGATTTTGATTGGGCGGTCTGGGTGGGCTTTCGGCCGGGGGTTCGCGATACGGCGGGGAGCGTGGCCATCGAGGCTATTTCGGACTTTCTGGGGAGGCCGCTCGCTTCGGATGAATGCGCCTATACGTCCAGGCTCTATCTCCTCTCGGATGCCCCCTTCGATCGTGCGGAGGCCGAGACCATCGCAAGAGAACTCCTCGCCAACGACATCATTCAGCAGTGGAAGGTCTATTCCGACGCCGAATGGGACCGGAAGGCGGGTGTCGGGATCATGGTTCCGAAGGTGGCGCTCGCCCACGTCCCTGCGGCGATGGAGATTCCCATCCCTTCGGATGCGGATCTCATGCGTTTGAGCAACGAGCGCAACCTGGCTCTCAACCCTCGGGATATTCCCGTGATCAGGGGCTACTTCCTGAGACCGGAAGTGGTGCGGGCAAGGCGGAATGTGGGACTCTCCGCCCCTACGGATGTGGAGCTCGAAGCCATTTCACAGGCGAGGAGCGACCATTGCAATCACAATACCTTCCGCGGGAAATTTTCGTATCGCGATCTGCAAACGGGTGAAGTCCTCGTGGTGGACAACCTTTTCAAGACGTGCATCGAGGAACCGACCCTGCGCATCCAGGGAGAGAAGGACTGGGTGGTGTCGGTTCTCTGGGACAATGCCGGGGTTGCGCGTTTCGATGAGACCCACAATTATGTGATTACCGGCGAAACCCACAACAGTCCATCCAATATGGAGGCCTACGGGGGGGCGCTGACCGGAATCGTCGGAATCTACCGGGACATCATGGGGACCGGCAAGGGCGCCCGCATCGTGGCGGGTCTTTACGGCTACTGCGTCGGTCCCAGGGACTACGCCGGACCGCTCCGGCCGCATCTGCATCCCCGAAGGTTGCTCGACGGGATTGTGGAAGGGGTTCGGGACGGCGGGAACAAGCATGGGGTTCCGACTCCTTTGGGCACATTGTTTTTCGACCGTTCCTATCTCGGCAAGTGTCTCGTCTTCGTGGCCTCGTTGGGGATCATGCCCGGGACGGTGCTGGGGGAGCCTTCGGAGACCAAGCGTCCCGAGCCGGGGGACTGTATCGTCATGAGCGGGGGGCGGGTCGGGAAGGACGGCATACATGGCGTTACGGCGTCGAGCGAAATCTTTACGGAGCACACGCCTGCGGGCCACGTCCAGATCGGCGATCCTTACACACAGAAGAAAATGCACGATTTCCTTCTGGAAGCCAGGGACGAGGGCCTTGTCTCCTACATAACGGACAACGGCGGCGGAGGGTTGTCTTCCTCCGTCGGGGAATCCGCGAGGCTTTCGGAAGGGGCGGTCGTCTGGCTCGACCGTGTGCCACTGAAGTACGAGGGGCTGGATATCTGGGAAATCTGGGTCTCTGAATCCCAGGAGCGGATGACCATCGCGGTCAACCCGAGCCGTATCGACCGGTTCATGGAATTGTCGCGAAAGCACGAAGTGGAGAGCACTGTAATCGGACGGTATGAATCGACCGGAAAACTCCACATCACCTATGACGGGAAGACCTGTGCGTATCTCGATTTGAGCCTCTTTACGGAAGCGTTTCCCAAGTGGGAGTTCGATGCCGAGTGGCTCCCTCCGGAGATGAGCGGCTTAGCGGAACCCGTCCTTTCGGAACCCGAGCATTACGGCGGAGTGCTTCATGGGCTTCTATCGAGTCCCAACCTTTGCTCGCGGGAATGGATACAACGCCAATACGACCATGAAGTGCAGGGAGGGAGCGCCGTCAAGTTCCTGGTGGGCAGGGACCGTGACGTTCCAAACGATGCGGCGGTCCTCCGGCCCGTGCTGGGAAGCAGGCGGGGGCTGGCGGTTTCGCAGGCGCTGAATCCCTCATATTCGGCCATCGACGCCTATGACATGGTCGCCGTGACGATCGATGAGGCCGTACGGAGACTGCTCGCAGTGGGGGCAAAGCTCGACGAAATAGGCGGCGTCGACAATTTCTGCTGGCCGAACATCCAGTACGACCCCGTTTTGAATCCCGATGGAAAGCATAAGGCTGCGCAACTGGTGAGAGCCAACCGGGCTTTGCGCGACGTCTGCCTTGCCTACGGCATACCGCTTCTCTCGGGGAAGGACAGCATGTACGTGGACGGGCATCTTCCTGGAGATTTCGGGGAGCGGCACAAAGTTTCGGGCCTTCCCGCCATGCAGTTCACTGCGACCGGAGTGGCGCTGGACGTGGGAAAATGCCTCACCATGGAAGCGAAGATGCCGGGCGATATCGTTTACGTGCTTGGAAATACCGCCAATGAACTGGGTGCCTCCGAATACTATGCCCTGCTGGGATACCTGGGATTGAACGTTCCCAAACTAAGGCCCTCGGATGTCCTGCCGTTGTATGCGGCGCTCGAACGGGCTATATCGGCCGGATTGGTCGCATCCTGCCGGGGGATCTACCGGGGCGGTCTGGCCGTGCATGCGGCGATGGCGGCGTTCGGCGGACGCCTGGGAATGATCCTGGATCTTGCCAAAGTGCCGAGAGAGGATGGCCTGCGGGGCGATCAGATCCTTTTCAGCGAATCGTGCGGCCGATTCATCGTGACGGTGGCGCCGGATCTGCGGAAGGATTTCGAGGCCGTCTTTGAGGGGTTGCCCTTTGCTGCGGTCGGGGAAGTTGCCGCGGAACCGCGCCTTTTGATTCATGGGCCTTCGGGCGGCGTGCTGTTGGAGGAATCCACGTTTGCGCTCAGGGAATCCTGGGAACGACCTCTCAAGATGGATTCGTGAGGCCTTTCGACCCTGAAATGAAACGGCCCCCCGGTTTGGCGGCTATCGACAGCAGGGTTTTGGGATAGGGGTTTGCATCCGGAAATGATGTGTTGCCGCGTTGCCTCGGGATTGCGAGGCGAACCGGCGCCGGGTGGAGAGTCAGGAGTCGCTGATGGTCTCGGTGAGAGCACTGGTTTTGACGGGTTTCGGATTGAACTGCGACCTGGAAACGGCATACGCGCTGGAAAGGGCCGGAGCACGGGTCGAGCGCGTGCATTTGAACAGTCTGGCGGCAGGCGACAGGCGCCTCGATGATTTTCAGATATTCGTCATTGGGGGGGGCTTTGCGTGGGGGGACGACCACGGCGCCGGTGTCATCATGGCGATGCGGTTGAAGCACCGGATGGGCGAGGAGTTGCTCGGCTTCATTGAAAGAGGAGGAATCCTCGTGGGGATCTGCAACGGGTTCCAGGTGCTGGTCAACGTGGGAGTTCTTCCCGCTCTCGAACCGAAGGTCTTCAAGCGCCAGGCGGCTCTGATCGGCAACGACTGCGGGGGCTTCCGCAACCAGTGGGTGAATCTGGTTGCCAACCCCGACTCCCCATGCTCGCTCACTCGCGGGATCGAGACGATCGAACTGCCGGTGAGGCACGGCGAGGGGAAGTTCTTTGCCGAACCCGACGTCATGCAGAGACTGTCCGAACAGGGGCAGGTGATGCTACGTTATGCAACCCCGGAGGGGAACCCGGCGAACGGCGCCTTCCCTTACAACCCCAACGGTTCGTTCGACGACATTGCCGGAATTTGCGATCCCACGGGCCGAATTGTGGGCCTCATGCCCCATCCGGAAGCATTCAATCATTTTACCAACCATCCGGAGTGGACACGCCGGAAGGAAAAATGCCGGCGCGAGGGTGTTCCTGTTCCCGAAGAGGGGGATGGAATCGCACTCTTCCGAAATGCCGTCCGGTATTTCTCCTGATGTGCAACGGCCGCATCGAGAGACCGGCCCGCGGCAAGAGGACGGATCGCCCCGAATTCATATGAGGTTTTGATTATGCGGGAACAAGGGAGCAAGCCGCGCTTCGCGGTGTTGATTTCGGGGAGCGGAACGAATCTCCAGGCGCTTTTGGATCGCGCTTCTGCGGGAACACTGGCGGCCGAGGTCGCGGTTGTGACAAGCGACAGGCCCGATGCTTTCGGGTTGGTGCGGGCCGCCAACGCGGGGATTCCCACCCACGTGGTGGACTATCGGGCGTACCGTTCGATCGGGATGAACGATCCTCTGGTGGAGAGCCTTCCGGTGGACCTGGAAGCGCTGGATCGCGATCAGAAGATCTTGAGGAATCCCGATCCCGAAAAACGCCTGCTGCAATTGGCGAGACTTGTTCTGGCGGAACGGGAGATCTTGAACGTGCTGGATCGGTACCGCCCGGATTTTGTCTGCTTGGCGGGCTTCATGAGACTGCTAACACCCTATTTCCTGAATCATTACAATCGGGAAAATGACTGGCGGGTCATGAACGTCCACCCTTCGCTCCTTCCGGCATTCCCCGGGCAGCACGGATATGAGGATACTTTCGCCTACGGTGGGAGTTGGGGAGGGATCACCGTCCACTTCGCCGATGAGGGCGAGGATTCCGGTCCCGTCATCGCTCAGGCGGCCTACCCCATCTGGCCGGACGACGATATCGAGAAGGTCAGGCAAAGGGGCCTGATGCTCGAATATAAGGTCTACGCCCAGTGCATCAACTGGTTCGTCGCCGGACAGGTGGAGACGAACCTTGTTGAGGGCGGCCGCGCTCGTGCCGTCATAACCGATCCGTTGTACCGCGACATCCTGAGACGATGGGTGGACCTGGCTTTTAAATAAAAGGACCGGCGCATGATCAAGACCGCAGTTCTCCTTGCCCCTGACGATAAGGGCTCGATACCGCTTTTTGGCATTCCCGCCATCCGCCGGCTGGTTCTCATTCTGACTCGACTTGGATTTTGCGACATCCATGTGGTCGGCCGGGCGACCCCGCCGATCCCCATTCTGGTTGATCTCGTCCCGAAGCGGTTCTTCCACTCGGTTGAGACGGACGAGTCTCTCGAAGAGGTCGTCCGGGATCTGAGAATCCCTGCTGGAGAGAAGGTGCTGGTGCTGAAGGCCAATCACGTCGCCGACCGAGGGGCGCTCGCTTGTTTCCTGGATCGCAGCGATGGGCTGTCTTCTTCCCGGATGGCGGTCACGGGGGCCGACGCGACGCCCGATGGGATCTACCTGATCGAGCGATGCAATCTTCTACCGGTCACCCGTTCCTTATGGTTCCGAAGCGAAATCGATCCGATTCTTTTGGACACCATGGAATGTGTCCGGAACGAAGGCGGGCTGCCCTGCGTTTTGGATGCCGGGGAGGCTGGCGCAGCTTTCCCTGAGCAGAAACTGGTCGGCGCTCTTTCCGCTCATACCAAAGCCGACGATGGGTTCATTGCCAGCCATTTCGATCGGCACATCTCCCAGTTCATCAGCAAGAGGATCGCTCATTTTGATGTATCGCCCAATCAGATTACCCTCATCGGCATGAGCTTGGGGCTGATCGCCGCCTTTCTCCTATCGCGGCCGGGGTATTGGCCGAAGCTCATCGGCTCGCTGTTATTCGTGATCTGTGTCATCGTGGACGGAGTCGACGGCGAGGTCGCGCGTCTGAAATTGAAGGAGAGCAATTTCGGCCACTATCTGGACATAGTGACCGATAACATCGTGCATGCCGCAATTTTCGCCGGGATAGCCTTCGGACTCTACCACGATGCCGGAGACATGAAGTATATCCATTTTCTGTGGGTTATGATGGGAGGGTTCGGCCTGTGCCTCATCGCCGTCTATCAGTGCATTTTGCGGCTCGATTCCGATACCCTGAACCAATCGCCCGGAATCCTTCGAATCATGGCCCTGGTGACCAACCGGGATTTCGCATATCTTGTTTTCGCCCTTGCTCTGATCGACCGGCTGAACTGGTTCCTCTTTGGCGCCGCCGTCGGCTCCTATCTTTTCGCCATCGGTCTGTGGGTCATCAGCTATCAGGACAGAAAGAGGCGGTCTATCGCTCTGCCGGGCCAGGCGGAAAGGGCTTCTGTGGAGATGTCGATGAAGCGCTTCAGAATCCAGGACTCCTGAGCCGCACCACGACAGGAATACAGCGGCCGCAACTGGTTGGAATCCTTCCGCCACTCGATGAAATTTGTGTTTGTCATGGCTTGCTCCCGGGGTATCCTTTTCTCGCTTTTGCAGTCGAGGTCGTCGGGCGGGTGCAACTGAACGCATCCATGAGGTGAGACCATACCATCTCAACATGGCATGGAGGATTCTCTGCTCTGAAAAGAGCCCTTCTTTTCATTGGCTTGGGTGTTCCAAATTGCATGAGCGACTGCGGAGAAAAGTCTAATTACGGATGGTCGGTATAGTGTCAGTATGAAAAAATACCATACGTTGTGCATGATTTTTTGTGTGGGACTGCTCGTCTTCCTGGTGTGGCAGATTGGCCTGACTGCCCTCTTGTCTGAGTTCACCACTTTGGGATGGGGATTGGCACCGCTGGTGCTCATTGAGGGTGTGGCCGATATTTTTCATACGCTTGCGTGGCGACATTGCCTCAGCGAACCCCACAGATCTCTGCCTTTATTCCGAATATTCCGGATTCGCATGGCGGGGGTGGGGATCAACTATGTTACGCCTGCTGGTCTCGGCGGTGAAGTGGCAAAAGGGGTGCTCCTTTCATCGGATCATAAATCCGCGGGTGCGATTACCGGGGTCATAATTGGCAAGCTGGCGTATGTTCTGGCACAACTCCTTTTTGTATCCATTGGCTCGATCGTTACATTGTGGGGGGTCGAGCTTCCGGTGGGAATCTGGCCCGCCCTACTCATCGGAAGTTCCATACTGGCGCTCGGGCTATCGGGATTCCTTCTGGTTCAAAAATACGGGAAATTGGGATTGCTGATTCGATGGATTGTTGCACGAAGGATTGGAGGAAAGCTCCTCCAGAATGCAGAACGCCACATAACCGAAGTGGATAACGCGCTTAAGCAGTTTTACAGGGAACACCCGAGAGACTTAAGCTATGCTGTGTTGTGGCACATCCTGGGACTTTCAATCGGTACAGTACAGACGTGGTTATTCCTTTTAATCCTCTCCGACCATCCATCCATTTTGCTTGCTGCAGGCACCTGGTTTTTGGGAACTTGGTTCGATCTTCTTACCTTTGCCATTCCAATGGGCATAGGAATTCAGGAGGCTTCACGGGTCATCGCGTTCAATGCAGTGGGGTATGGCTCGGTCTTGGGACTCGCTTTTGGAGTCACGCTTCGACTGGAACTGATATTCTGGGCTGGATTTGGTTTGCTGTGCTATGCAAGTCTGTTACATGAAGAGCGCATGGCCAAGGCAATTTCAACCGGATCGACTCATAAGACTTTTTTCTCATTTCTAAATCCCAGGGAAAGAGAATAGAATCGAGTCAACTCACAAAATGCTGTTGTATTCCAATTTATCTTGACTGATTTTTTCTGATTAAAGTGGACCGTTGGTTTATTTTCCGATTTGTTTGGATGGAATGGCTCGGTAGAGCGTTTGCATGCGTGCAATTTTCGGCATGGGGTT
>Ga0209749_1000665_pt1 | contig 41727 bp, 35 predicted proteins | sample EPASupsiteSAE347_FD_187267 | JGI IMG/M metagenome (GOLD analysis project Ga0209749, IMG submission 187267) | Bioremediated contaminated groundwater from EPA Superfund site, New Mexico - Sample SAE3-47 (SPAdes) (version 2) | ecosystem: Environmental > Aquatic > Deep subsurface > Groundwater >...
CCGCTTGGCAATGAGTCTGGAAAAGATGTCTTAAGGAGAAATGGTTCAAGCATCGTCACTATTAGTGAACCTCGTCTCTACACACTTATAGAAGACCCCGAAGGTTATGGAGAACATACGCTTGAGATAAATATAGAAAATCCTGGTCTTCATGCATTCACTTTTACTTTCGGTTAATTTTCATTATCCATAAAATATTTACGCCTCAAAATCCATTATATTTCTGTTGTTAGTTATTGGTTAAAAGATTAATTAGAAATATTATATATTCAGGAGGTTAGATATGAAACCGATTATCACAGCGGAACTTGAGATCGTCGCTCTGGGAACGGGTAGCACAAGCATGAGCTCTCATATTTCCGAGGCTGTAAAAGCTATCGAAAAGTCTGGTGTCAAATACCAGTTAACGCCGATGGGGACGGTAATAGAGGTATCTTCCATCGATGAAGCTTTCAACGCAATTAGAGCAGCGCACGAAGCGGTTATTAAGAAAGGCGTAAAGAGGGTGGTCACGCACCTCACAATCGATGACCGGAGGGACGCTCCAAAGGGTATGGACGAGAAAATAGAATCTGTAAAAAGTAAAATTTAGACCCACTTCTCTTCAAGCTCCAGCTTCATACCATCATACACAGCTATAACATCCACCCCTGTTTTCACTGAGATGTTTTTTGCATGGATTTCAGGCGAGGCTTTGAGCACCTACGTGTGCGGTTATCTCTGCGCAAGGGGGGGAACCACCCGACCTCTGCCCGATTTGCAGGGCGAAGAAGGAGAGGTTTGAGGAGTTTTAGATGAAGGGATAAGGCACATCTTTTCGAAATGCTGCATATATCCTAAATAAAACAAAATGCTTGAACCGGCGCATCCTTAAAGCTTTGGTTTAATTTGAAACAAGAGAGAATGGATCGCCCCTTAAACCAGTTAACGACCAGGGATCCCCATCCAAAATATTAATGATGCATTGGAGCCATTTAATCCTAAACGAGTGAGGAGTTGTTGAAATGGCTGTATATACCCCGGAAGAGATTGTGGAAATGGCAGATAGGTTGATGAAAGATATTGCGGATTCTACAAAGGATATCGCATCGGAAGAAGCCGTTGATATTACACTGGCAGTGAATTATGCAGACAGATGTGCCCGACTAATAAAAAACCTTGCAGAAAGCATGTCCGAGCTTCATCAACGGGTTGATGTGCTGACAGAAAAAGAATAAATTCATTCCTCACAAGAGTTTATAAAACAAGCTGTCTATCTGAAAGGTACAAAAGTATGAAGAAGCGGCAGTATTGAAATAACTTTGAAGCTGGGTGCGATGAAAGAGATTGCCTTTATTGATAGTAAAACCAAGATAGGACTAAAAGATAGCCAGTTAGCTGCGTATCTGGAAAATCTTGAATCCGCCGGCTATATTGTGAAGGCAAATAAATGCAAAGGAAAGGAAGGGTTCATCGATATATTAATGATAGGCAGAGCTCTGGATTTTCAGAGATTTTTTAGCAGAAATGCAAGAGTAAAAGAGATATACAAACAATCTCCCCAGATATATCGTGTTCTTTTTGACAACAGTGAACTTATACTCTACCTTCTTGCTCAGGTGGCTTAATTTTATTGCTGGGCGCTGAAAAAAAGATATCAAGTTGACAGACATGATAGGAGTTGTACCGATAATAGTCTCACATATGTAACTTTTTATAATAATATTTAATGATTTTAAACAAGCAGCTATCGATTTATAAGCTTTTTTCTCTTATAGAATTAAAAAGTTGATAAAGTTACATACGTGAGACTTATATCGGAACATCTCCAAGAGGGTGAAGATTTAAACGAGTTGTTGCTATGGGGTCGTTGCGACAGCGCAGATTAAACAATCGTTGAAGGGTGAACACGTGTAGGGAGTTCAAAAAGCTTTATTAGATAGTAGATTATGTAAGGTGATGCCCTGCTGAGGATTATGCTCTAATTCCTTAAAAAATAGCCGAAATATTATCCTATTTCGCCTATATAATACGGATTAGATTATTAAGAGGATAGCCCCTCAGTGGCTACGCGCCGGTAGTGTAGCGGTTATCACTGAGCGTTGCCAACGCTTAAACTCGGGTTCGATTCCCGACCGGCGCATACAGTCCGCTTTGCCTTTCGCTCTTTTTCACCGGCAAAGTGAAACAGAAGGTCGAACCCTGACCCGGCACGGATTCTGCCCATATCCTTCCCCCGTGGCGCTCCACTATTTTCTTGCAGATGGCAAGACCTATGCCCGTCCCCGGGTATTCGCTTGCCGCATGCTCGCGCTGGAATATCTGGAAAAGGCGTCTTTTGAATTCAGGGGATATCCCTATCCCGTTGTCGCGTACCAAAAAGATCCACTCATTCCCTCTTCTCTGCGCCGAAACGTGGATGCGCGGGGTTTCTTCTTTTTTGCGGAACTTGATGCCGTTGCTGATCAGGTTCTGGAACAACTGCACCATCTGGGTCGGATCAGCCATTACAGTGGGAAGAGGGTCATGCGTAACTTCCGCCTTATTCTCCTCGATAGCGACCTTCAGGTTAGTCACTGCCTGGTTGAATATGTTCTCGCAATCCGTGGGTTCGAACGGTTTACCTCGCGTGCCCACGCGCGAATATGCCAGAAGGTCCTCGATCACCCTCTGCATGCGCGCGGTGCCGTCCACGATGAATGAGACGAATTCATCGGCATCCTTGCCAAGCTTGCCTTTATACCGTTTTGCCAGCAGTTGCGTGAAGCCCGATATCATGCGCAGCGGCTCCTGGAGGTCGTGCGAGGCCACGTAGGCGAACTGTTCAAGCTCTTCATTCGAGCGCGTCAGCTCAGCCGCCCAGCGCTCGCGTTCTTCTTCAGCACGCCGTCGTTCGGTTATGTCGCGCGCAATACCCTGTGTCCCGATTATCTCTGCCTTATCGTTCCTGAGCAGCCTTATGTTATGAAGCAGATATATCGTTCTGCCGCTCCTGGATACAAACCTGTTCTCAAAACCAAAGAGATCTATGCCCTGCTCTATCATCTCCCTGAACTTTTTATCGGTTCTCTCCCTGTCATGCGGGTGTATCCACTCAGACCAGTTCCTGCCTATCACCTCCTCAGGTGAAGCCTCAAGCAGCCTGTAGCCTGCATCGTTCACGAATGCCTGCCTGCCCTCTCTGTCAGATAGATATATCATATCAGCCGATAGCTCAACGAGATTCCTGTACCTCCTTTCAGATTCCCTGAGCAACTCCTCTGCCCGTTTGCGCTCTGTGATATCGGTAATGATGCCCACCATGGCTATTGGCCCGCCCTTGCTGTCTTTGATCATGGAGGCGTTAAGCAGTATAGGGAATATCCTTCCGTCCCTGTGCTTGATCATGATTTCCCCGATCCAGCGTCCTGTCTCTTTTATAGCAGGAAGAATAACCTTGCTGGCAAGCCCGGGTTCAACGTTCATCTCGTTGACATGCTTTCCCTGGAGCTCCTCAACAGAAAAGCCACAAATAACAGCTACTGCCTTGTTGGAGAAGATAACATGTCCATCCAGATCAATAATCTGTATTCCATTGGGCGCCTCTTCTACAGCAGCGGAGAGCAGCCTGAGCCTCTGCTCAATCCGCTTTCGCTCCGTAATATCGCGCATTACTGCAATAAAACCAAGGGTTTCACCTCTCTCATCCCTGAGCACTCTGATAGATGCCTCAACATCTATTTCTTCCCCGCTCTTTCTGACCTGAACAAACTCCCCGCGCCAGGAGCCTGTAGATTCAAGAGAGCTGTCGGCTTCTTTCTCATCCTCAGGCTTTAGCCAGCGGTGGCGGGTGACTTCTTCCACCTGCCTGCCGAGCACCTCCCCGGATGTCCAGCCGTACAGCCGCTGTGCCCCGTCGTTCCAGTAGATTATGCTGTGCTTATTATCGAATGCGATAACAGCATCGTTCACCTGGGACAGGACTGTGGTCTGGAACCTGAGCTGCTCCTCAGCCCGCTCGCGCTCTGTGATATCTTCCCCTGAACTGAGAGTGCCTATGATGTTCCCTGCCGTATCTCTCAATACAGCATTGTGCCATGCAATGAGCCTCTCCTCACCGCTTTTTGTCAGGACAAGGTTCTCAAAAAATTCGACCGGTCTGGCCTCTCCATCAATTAATTTTATAAAAGTCGTTCTTACCTCGTCCCTGATCCGCTCAGGAATAAAGGTATCGAACCAGTTTTTGCCAATGATCTCCTGTTCACTGTAGCCTAAAACCTCACAGCACTTTTTATTTGCAAGGGTAACCTTCTGGTCGGCACCGATAGCGACGATCATAACCCCTGCAATATCAAGGTACCTCTGTGCCCTGTCCCTCTCTCTCCTGAGCACTTCCTCGATCTTCCTGCGCCCGGCGATCTCAACCTGCAGCGCTTCGTTGGCGTGTGCAAGATCTGCAGTCCGCTCCTCCACCCTTTTCTCCAGTTCATCGTGCGCTCTCTGCAGCTCTTTCTCCGCTCTCTTACGCTCCGTAATATCAATTGCCATTCCCATTACAGCAGGTATTCCATTCAGCTCGATTCTTGTCCCGTAGACCTCTAAATCGATAAGCGTTCCATCCTTTCTTAATCCGCGAAAGGTATGCTGCATGCTCTTGACCTCGCCTCTTAGGCGTTTGCGGATATACTGGACAGATCTTTCGCGATCCTCTTCTGCTATCAGGTCAGAGACAGATTTTGAAGTTACGATCTCCTCCTGTGTATAACCCAGCATCTCAGCCAGTTTTGGGTTGACATATATAATTTTCGCATCCCGGGTTATATATATGCCAACAAGCGATTGCTCAACCAGGATGCGGAACTTAGCCTCAGCAGCACGTAATGCTTCTTCGGCACGTTTGCGTTCCGTGATATCGCGTGTAATACCTAAAGCGCTTGTGATCCTTCCATCCTGGATTTGCGGAGTTATTACTGATTCCGTTATAATATAATCGCCAGATTTCGAAAGAATGCGAAGCTCAAAGACCGGGGGTACCTCTCCATCCAGGACACGACGGTAAATCTCCATAGCCAGGGGCAGGTCATCGGGATGCACGAGATGCTTTAGATTCTTACCGACCCACTGCTCATGCTGCCATCCGGTAATGGTCTCAAATGCAGGATTAAGAGAAGTGAACGTAAAATCCGAGGATATCGTGAAGATGATATCCCTTACATTCTCAACAAGGCTCCTGTAGCGCACCTCTGACCCGCGAAGCTCCTGTTCTGCCTGCTTAAGCCTTGTGATATCCTCGCAAACAATGAGAATGACCAGCCTGCCATCCGCGGCACGCACCGAGCGGACCACTTCCTTCATCCACCGTATATTACCATCCCTGCGGACCTTGCGGAGCTCCTGGCTGGTGGTACTACCGGGATTCACCAGGCATGCTGCTATTTGCCCAAGAAGGATTTTTCTATCCTCTTCGTAAATAATCTTGAATATAGATTGCCCGACCAGTTCCTCAACAGTATAACCCAGCTGTTCCGCCCCAAAACTGTTAACAGAGAGTACCTTTCCCTCCGGATCCAGGGTAAAGTACATCGATGGGTTCTCTTCGTATAGAATCCGGTACCATTCTTCCCTATTGCGCAACTCCAGCAGTTCACCAGTGAGCTGCTCTTTTGTTTTATCTTCATTTTTCATGTTATTCACCACCCCTGAAACATCAGTAGATCTGATACTTCCCTACTCAGATTTCCTATTCAGATTCTATTCTGATATCTTATCAATTTAGCTATTTTATCAGCTTGATAGTGCTAAATATATGTAGTACAGGTTCGTTGTGAAAATATCCGGGCTCAGGGTTCTCAATAAAAAAACTTACCCCGGCATAACCAGATCAGGATTTCGGGATCTCCACATAAAATATGCTCCCACCTTCCGGGTTATTTTCCACCCATACCCTTCCCCTGTGCAGTTCCACTATACGCCTCACAATAGCAAGTCCGAGCCCTGTGCCCCTGACACCCTTCTTATCCACCCTCTGGAACCGGGTAAAGAGCTTATCCTTATCCTCATCCTTTATCCCATATCCCCAGTCCTTCACATAAATCCTGTAGTGCTTATTCTCATCTGTGATATTTACCTCGATCTTCCTCCCCTGCGGCGAATACTTTATGGCGTTGCTGATAAGATTTGAAAAAACGTTCTCCATCACGGGATTTACAAGCGCCGGGTATCTGCCCTCCGGCAGGTATTTAAGCCTCATGTTTTTCTTTTCAATTTCGGGCTTGAAGCTATCTATGGCCGCCCTGAAAACCTCGTTAAGATCAAGAGTCTGGCGGTCAAGTTTCTCTGCACTCTCAAGCCTCCCATACATGCTCGCGCTCCGGATCATATCGATGAGTTTGTCTGCGTTCCTCCCTATCATCAAAAACGCCTTGCGCATCCCGTCTTCCTCTGTTTCGTCAAGCTTAATTTCTGCCATGGTTTTTATAATGCTTGCCGGGTTCATCAGGTCGTGGCGCATGATATCTGTGAACAGGTCCTTGAGGCGGTTTGCCTCTTCGAGTTTTACTGCATATTTTTTCAGCGTCTCCTCTGCCTGCTTACGTGCAATCGCATAGCGGATCGAGCGCACCAGAAGGTTGCTGTCAACCTGCCCCTTGATCAGGTAATCCTGTGCCCCTTTCTGCACTGCGCTGGTCGCAAGCGTCTCATCGTCAAGACCGCTCATCACGACGATCGGTACTTCAGGTGCCTGGGCAAGTATCCTGTCAAAGGTTTCAGACCTCCGGCTGTCGGGCAGCATGAGGTCAAGAAGGACAACATCTATCCCCCCCTCAGCAAGGCGCTCCAATCCTGCCGAGAGCCTGTCCCTCCATTCCAGGTCAAAGGAAATATTCTTTGCTTCCATCAGCATCTCCTTTATCAATCTGGCATCTCCGGGATTGTCCTCGATCAGCAGAACTTTTATGTGTTCCATTCTAATCCCCCGGCGGGAGGTTCGCAATCGTGAACCAGAAATCCACGATAGATCTGATAACTGCTATGAACCTGTCAAGGTCGTTGGGCTTGACGATGTAGCAGTTGGCATGGAGATTATAGCTTGTAAGAATATCTTGCTCTGCGCTTGAAACGGTCAGGACTATTATGGGAATACGCTTCAGGTCATTATCGTTTTTAATCTCTGCCAGCACATCTTTACCATGTTTTCTGGGCAGGTTAAGATCAAGAAGGATAATATCCGGTCGCGGTGCCTGCGCATATTTTCCCTTCCGCCGCAGGAAAGCTAATGCTTCTACGCCATCCGGCACCACGTGCAGCTTGTTAGGCATAGTATTCTCTTTGAGAGCTTCCTCTGTCAGGCGTACGTAGCCGGGATTATCCTCAACCAGTAATATCTGAAAGACCCTCAGGATTGTCACCCCTAAGATAGTTGGATTTCGCCACTAATAAAACCTTAGGTCCCCATGGATTATCTCTGGTAAAACTGCTGCATACCTACCCGCGTGTCCCGTTGCAGTGCCAAAGCTCACAGCCGTGCCCTGACCTCATCAGCCTTGTACCGCAGCGTCACCACCCTGCTTCTGCCGCGCGAGCCTTTCCCTGTAAAATCAGCCTCGATCAGCTTGAGGGAATCAAGCTTGTTCAATAATTCATAGAACCGCGTGTATCCAAGGCCGGTCCTGGAGTGGAAATTCTCATAAAGCTCGCCTGAGTTAGCCTGCTGCATCTCTGCGACCATGCCAAGGAGGGTTTTTTCATCCTCTTTCAGCGAGCGCATCAGGTAAGACAGGTGAATGAGCCGCGACTTATCATAAGCCGATTCCACATCTTGCGGCGATATGTTTTTGCTGGCGCGGCGCTCCGCGTTGAGGCAGGAGCGCTTGAGCAGGTCTATTCCCACGCGCAGGTCTCCCAGGGCGAACGTATGCTCCGTGATCCTGTCAAGCACGCTGTCATCGAGCACGCTGGGGAAAAAGCCAAGCCTCGCCCGGTTCGATAGAATATCCCGTATCTCTTCCCTGGTGTACTGCGGGAACGCTATCTCCTCAGGCAGGAACACGGATTCGACCTTAGGGTCAAGGATGTGGGGAACGCCCGTGTCGCTCAGTATGGCGATAACACCGACACGCGCCCCCGGATGCGTCTCGTGGGCCCGCAGCAGGGAGTAGAGCACTTCGTTCACCTCGTTCTCGTAGAATAGGTAGTTCATGTCATCGAGTGCGACTACGAGCACCTTCTCGTGCTCTGCCAGGTACTTTGTGACCTCGCTGAATATCTTCTTGAAGGAAACGCCCGACGTGGGGGGGGCATAGCCGATAAGTTTCTTGAAGATGTGGGAAAAGACCGCGTACCTTGTGGAGTCCACCTGGCAGTTCACAAGCACAGGAACGATCTTTGACGCATGCTTCTCTATCTCCTCAAAGACCTTGGCAACAGCCGTGGTCTTGCCCGTGCCAGGCGCGCCGATGCACAGGCAGTTCAGGGGACGGGAGCCTGAGAGTGCAGGGCGGACGCTGTACATCAGCGACTGCAACTGTGTGTCCCTGTGAAGGAAATGCTCAGGTATGTGGTCAAGCTCGAAAAGCTCGCTGTCCTTGAACAGGGTCTGGTCCCAAGCTAGCAGGTCTCTCATACGAGTTGTATTACTTTCACCGGGCTTTAAATAAGCTTTCCTAAAATTTATAATATTTATCAGATGAGCAAAACCATTTATAGAATCAATTTACTATTTAAATAGTGAGAATATGGATACATGCATCAACCTTCCTGAGGACATTGCCAGTGAATTAAGATTAATAAGGAAAACCGGGCTGTACAAGGATGAAGCGGAATTTATAAAAGACGCAATAAATACACTCCTTAGCGCGCGCAAAGATGTACGAGAATCATTAGCTATAGAGTTATATAAAGATGGGGAGGTCTCGCTTGGGCGATTTGCAGAATTGATGAACCTGAGCTATGAGGGGGCTAAAGAATTTCTCATCTCCAGGAAGATAAAAATAAGAAGAGGCTCTAAGACAGCAGAGGAGATGGCTCGGGGCGCAAAGCGGCTGCTGGAGCTCACCGGATGAAGGTAGTCCTTGATACGGGTTTCATAAGCTCTTTATTTAAGATCAATAGGCTTGATTTACTGAAAAAGTTCTTTGACGTAAAAACTGTCAGTATTCCTAATGCAGTGTTAGTGGAATTATCAAAGGCAAGATTTTTCAAGGATTTACTATTAAAAATCACCCCGGATCAGGATAGCATCGATGGGGAGAGATGGATAACCGTCGAGGATAGTAATGCATTAGATGGTCAAGATCTAGGTATGGGGGAGAGGGAAGCCATAGCATTAGCTCTGAATACAGCAGCAATTCTTCTAATCGACGACCAGCCAGCAAAAGAGAGGGCTGTTAAGATCGGAATAGAAGCCTTTGACCTAACAATGTTTCTGCATGCATGTAAAAAGAAAGGACTCATATCACAACAGGAAATGAAGAATATAATCAGAGATTTAAAAGAAAAAGATTACTACGAATTCAAAAACAGCATTCAAAATGATTTATTAAATTATTAATATGTTTTATGTGGATTGATGCCCTCCTCTCAGCCCTCGGATACCTCGCCTCGGTCATCCCCCCTACCGTTATAGGCATCGTCCTTATCGAGCTTTTGATCGAGCTCGGCTGGATACAGAAGCTGGGCTTCGTGACCGCGCCATTCATGCGTTTCGGGCACCTGCGCGAAGAGGTGGGCGTGAGCTTCCTTGCATCTTTTGGCTCCCCGACCGCGGGGAACTCGATGGTGGCTGAGCTTAACAAAAAAGGCTTGATAGACAGGCGGGAGACCATAATAGCATCTCTTGTCACTTCCTTTCCCGCGACTTTCATTTTTGTCAGGGACCTTCTTCCGGTCCTTATAATCCTCCTCGGTACCACGGGACTCATCTATCTCGGCATCGTGGTTGCCGTAGGATTCCTAAGGACTGCCATAACCCTTGTTATCGGGCATATCCTGCTGCCTCCCAAAGACCATCCTGAGATAAAGCAGGAAATAAAAAAGAAAAGGTTCAACGCAGCTCTCAGGGCTGCGCTCAGAGCCTCCTGGACACCGCTTAAGCGCGTCCTCCCTACGATGGCCATCGCTGCCGTGATCGTTTTCCAGCTTATCGATATCGGGTTTTTCGATATGCTCGCCGTATACCTGAGAGATTTGCCTCTTCTCGGATATCTTCCGGCTGAGGGGCTGCCTATAATTGCAGCATGGTTTGCCAGCAACATAGGAGCATATACGATAGCGGGCAGGCTGCTTGAAGAGGGAATACTGTCGCAAAAAGAGATCATTATCGCCCTGCTTGCCGGAAGGGTCCTCTCCAGCCTTGTGCGCCTGCGGTTCACTATCCCCTATTATACAGGCATATTCTCACCAAAGCTGGGCATGCAGATCATGCTGCTTGCCACGCTGATGCAGGAGGGGCTGACTGTAATAATAATTTTCCTTCTTGCTTTGCTGTGGTGAACAGGCGGCATATTTTGCCTAAAGATTTAAATCATACGAATGCGTAGTTAACAGTGTTAACATGCCAAAAACGACAGATAAACACCTCTATTCGGAAACCGTACAGATGCAGGACGTTTATACCCACAAGATAGAGCGGCTGTCCCCTTCTGTGAAGCTCGTTTTCAAGGTACTTGAATACAAGGGGCTGATGACACAGAAAGAGCTTGTGGCTGAGAGCTACCTTCCCCCGCGCACGGTGCGGTATGCCCTGAGCAGGCTGAAAAAGGAAGGCATACTTGAGGAGCGGCTCTATTACAAGGACGCACGCCAGTGCCTGTACGGAGTGAAAAGCCCGCAGCAGGGCGAACTGATATCCAACTTCGCCTGCGGTGCAGTGTAACTTTATAGCATGGTTTATAAGCCATGAAATTAATTTTGAGCGCATGAACAGGACCAGCTTGCGGGAGATCGTGCATCTTGTAGCCTCGCTGCTGGTGCTTACGATCGCTTTCACATACCCTAGACTGAGCCCCCAGATGCTGTTTGCAGCGGCTGTCGGCGTCGGGACGGGTTTTCTCCTCCATGAGATGGCTCATAAGTTCACAGCACAGAGGTACGGGTACGCAGCAGATTACGAGGCAAGCCCGATGGGGCTTCTCCTGGCGCTCGGTCTCTCGTTCGCCACAGGAGGGAACTTCGTATTCGCTGCACCCGGGGCGGTGATGATCCGCGGAAGGCAGGCTGCCTACGGCTACGATTACGGGTACGCCCCCCAGGCAGCAAAGGAATTCGCATATATCTCTGTTTCCGGCGCGGTCGTGAACCTGGTACTTGCGGTCTTATTTCTGGTAGCATCGTTTTTTGTGGTGCCTCAGAGCTTTATACAGGCGGTACTGATTAGAAGCTCCTTTATCAACGTATTTCTGGCAGGGTTCAACATGATACCCTTCGGTCCTCTTGATGGTGCAAAGGTATGGCGGTATAATCCTGTGTTATGGTTAATGGTAGGGGTGCCATCGATAATCCTGTTTTTACTTCTATGAGTCGAGCATATATGCTGGGTTTATCACTGCCAGTAAGGTTGAGAATTCTTACGAGTGTATGTCCTCTCAGTGTAATATTGCATGTTGTTAGTTGGATTAACAACCCAGAGTGCTATGGATACAGTAGAGCCCACATCGTAATCCGGATGCTCAATGGAGCTCCATCTAACCGTATTACTGTTCGGTAAACTCCAGTTATTTGAAGGGAAATAATCAGGTTGCACGTTATATGCCAGCGAGTTAGTATCCCTCGATAAGCCTGTAAGGTCCGCATGTATGTAGGAGGGTCCGGTAACATTCTTCACAATTGCAATTATATTTGAATGCGTCCTCTGGTAGACCGGATCTCCTGTGGTTACCGATTCAAGGCTTATATTCATAATAACCGGCCAGTTCGGTTGTGTGGGGTCGCTGTTTGAGAATGGCGGTACTTCAAATGGAGAACTGGAACTCCTGCTGAACTTTATCATACCGGTATAGATTGCATTCTCTGCCGGCATATCCACTATCGGGAGAAGAACATCCCTTCCTATGTAACTGCTGATGTTAATTATTATTCTGTCGCCTGAAACATTTGCCTGTGTGTTTTTAAGCAGTTCCTTCCATAGTTCCGGATATCTGGTACTCAATGTTATACGTATGTTCTTAGTACTGCTGATGGTCGTATTATATGGCTTTATATTAAGCGACTCTGTTTCTATTGATGAAGCTGAGATCGATCTCCAGTTCACGACAGGCAGGAATATTTCATTATTTACCATAAGTCCCTGCTGGTTATCTGTCAGGTTCACGTTCTCAAAACTTCTTATTGTGATACCGTGTTCGTATACGAGTTTCGGGAAAGTCGATACGCCTCTTAATTCGTATGTTACACCATTTGATGTGTAATTGGCATACGAGATACTTCCATCCAGTGATGTATAACTTACGTTTACATCTAATGGGTACGTAGTGAGAATTCCACCTGCGCCGGGTCCGGGGTTCCTGAGCAGAAATCTCTCCGGATACCTGATCCCCATGTGCAGGTTGCTTGTCTTTGGGATATTCTTTATAGAGACGTCCTCAATATCTGACCTGAGATTTATGAAGTCGCTGTATACCCTGTCAAACTGCTCTCTCTCCAGCTCCTCGTTCCATTTTGGGACCTCATATGCCTGCAGCATCCCCAGGTACAGTACAAGCATCATAAGTATCAGCATAGCCCCCACAACCTCTGAAATCCCATCTTCGTTTCTCAGGAGCCCCATAGTACACCTATACGAACCATACAAATAACATATATGCTGTGCTCATCATGATAACAGAATGTTTCAGACCGTCATATGCGCTCTCGCCCATCATGTGACCGGCTATAATCCCTGAAAAGAAACCCTGTATTACCGTGGCGTGCATGAATAATCTTATGTACTCTTCTTTGTTCGCATTTATTGAGAACATCGCTGAGCCAACACTGGTAGATATTGAGGGTACGTATGGCAGGAACATAGTCGTGAATATGTATAATACGAGCAGGAACACTGCGAATGATATGTATACGACTATAAGATATGAGAACAGGATAGTGAATTTCTGGGTCCTTAGAATTTCTGTGAGTTCAGCGTAATTTGCCGCTACCCTTAATGTCTCTTTAATATTTCCTGTCGACTCGCTTGCTTTTGTTATAAGAGTAACGATTCGTGATATGGAAGCTGTCCTGACCCTGCTCTCAAATTTCATCAACGCATTCAGGATGCTGTTGCTCCACACCAGATCTTTATGCATCAGTTTGATCTCGGTACTGAGCACTCCCACGTTAACCTTTGAAATGGTTTTTATTGCGTCAGCAAGAGGCATGCCTATGTCATTTATAACAGCCAGTCTTTTAAGGAAGTACGGCACTGATTTCTCAATAGCGCATATCCTCCACGACCGCACCTCATAAAAGAAAAGAAAAGGCACAAGCAGGATCAATATACTTATTATGATAGCATCATCGAGCAGATCCACAGTAATTTCCTGCCGGTATACGGAGGCAATAAAGTAAATGATCGCTAAAGGAGCAGTAATATAGAATGCTTTGAATGGATCTGAGAAGAATAGCCTCAGAGGATTTTTTCCAGCCTCCAATATACCTGCCCACCGGAGCGATCGCATCAGCCGTCGTATAAGCCTGTCGTCACCTTCTCTGAATGTAGTCCTCACATCGCTGTAATGCCTGATTCTTTTAGAGATCGAGTATATCTCGATCTGCCCTGTATCGTTGTGAAGAGATATCGTACTGATTAAAACAATAAATAAAATAGAGCTCAGCGGGATTACAATATAAATCAACAGTTTAAGTGATAATAAGCTTTTAGGACCTAAAAGCCCCATTACTATAAGAATGGTTATCAAAAACAGCGGTCCTGCAACATAAGTTGTAACATACGTCTCAGCAAGCATTCCGAGCATCTCCAGGTACAGTCCCTGATCAGCTTCTGCTGACTTCTGGTAGTTATGCACCGTATTTCCAAAAAATACCTCGATATCCCCGCTTGTTGAAGCTACATTGACCAGGTTCTCAAGGAAATCCCTGAACTTTTCCGATTGTGTCCTGATAGCTGCATTTTTGAGCGCAGTGATGAGATCGTTTCCCCGCAGCTCAGCATCCATTACTATATAGCCTATCTCTTCAGCAGCCGCCCCGTAAACATTTGCCTGCTGGCTCAATGACTTGAAAATAGAAATAAGGCTTAAGCCTCCCTTGCTGAGGGCGTACATATACGCTACAGCATGAGGCAGTGTAAGATCAAGCTGGCTTTTCCGTATACGTGATATCATTCCGGGATAGGCTGATATCGCATAGTACGATAACCTGCCCATTATCAGCGGGAAGATTAATATGGCAATAGAAACGAATATTGATTCGCTATAACTGTCCAATCCTGTGAGCCTCATATCTGATGACCCGCTATCCGACAAGATCGCCACTGAATTCAAGTATATAAAACGCCACAGCGGTATGAGCAAATATCCGAGTACAGCGCCTATAATTCCCGATATTATGGAATAAAGATATGCTGTGCCTATGAAAATATCCCATGGCAGAGAGAGATGCGCCTGTTTGATTGCAAGTCTTATCGCAGAGTAATCATTCTCTCTTCTCTGTATGTATCTTCCAAAGATCGCAAAAGCAAGGTTATTGATTCTATTCATGTCTCTCAGACTTGATTTTTCTCTTTGGGCGTCTCTGTCGTTTATCTTTCTTAATAACTTTCATAGTTCTTTCAGGCTCTATATAGTAGCTCTGGATAAGTGAGACAATATCGTGCTCATCCATCCCGCTCATGAATTCGAGTATCCTCTGCCTGTTCTCCAGCTCTAGTTTTAGTGTGTTCTCATCCCAGTTGCGCCTTATCATAATATCTTCGAGAACAAACGATTTTCCCTCTTTCTTGATCGTATCGTTCTCTGGATTCCATTTATAAATAATATTGAACCTCAGGTCATTTGTCTGCTGATCGATGCCTACAAGCTCAATTAACATATCCAGGCGGCGAACCCTCTCATGCCCTATCTGAATCAGCTTTTGAATGCATATGATATTGAGCGCCTGCATCATTACGCGCGGGACATTTAATGGCTCCCCCTCAAGCCGGCTGATAACGGTATTTACAGAATCGGCATGCATGGTTGAAAAGGTAGTGTGACCCGTATTCATCGCCTGGAACAGCGTAAGAGCCTCTTTGCCCCTTATTTCTCCCACTATTATGTACTCAGGACGCTGGCGGAGTGCCTGGCGCAGCAGCTCAAACATGTCAATATCCCTGACGCTTGCTGTCTTTATGAATGATTCCCGTACTATACTTCCCACCCAGTTCGTATGGTGCAGCATCAGTTCGTGGGTATCCTCGATACTTACGATTTTCGCCATCGGCGGGATGAACAGGGACACGGCGTTCAGGGAGGAAGTCTTCCCCGCGGCAGTTGCACCAGAGAATATGATATTTTTATCGTTCTCTACAGCAAGCCATAGGTATGCAAGGATCTCCGGCGAATACGTGCCGTTCTTTATCAGATCGGCTGGTGTAAAGGCAAATTCACGGAACCTCCTTATTGTGAAGGAGCTTCCCCTGAACGTGATCTCTTTGCCTAAAGATGCATTGAGCCTTGAGCCGTCCGGAAGCGAGCTGTTCACTAAAGGCTCACCGATGGAGATGTGTTTTCCACAGCGCTGGGCTAACTTGATTACAAATGAATCTAATCTTTCTTCCTCAAAAGATAGGTTTGTCTTGATATTCTGATATTTTCTATGGTATAAGAATATCGGGATATCTGAACCGTCGCAGGAGATATCTTCGATATCTGCGTCATGCATGAGCGCGTCTATAATCTCATACCCCAGGTAGTCCCGCTTTATGTAATACAGGATCTTATAGATAGCCACCATGTATATTTCGATTGCATAGCTATCCAGGAGATCAAGTGTTTTTCTCTCCAGGATCTCGCTTTTCCCCTGGTCCGAAATGTCATGTATAGTGAGCGTGTCGAGAATATTATCGTAGACCGTTTCAAGCATCATCCGCTCAAAAGCAGAAAGTTCAGGCTCTACCACGTAATAGAGGTACTCTTTTGTCTTCTCATTTAACAGTATCGATACAAGCGCATACGGCTGGTTCAAATAGTACCGTTCTACCTCGGTAAAACCATCCATACCGTCAAAAGATACCATTTGTCCAAAACTCTCACACGAATACGGCTCAAGTTTCAACTCCTTACGTGAGAGCAAACGCAGGTAACTCAAGAGATCATCAAATTCTTCACGGGCTCTCATCTCCAGGGATTTAAATACGCCCGGTAGATTTTTTATTCCGGTTCCTGTGCCCGTTGAGACTTCGATCGGCATTTGAATCACTTCTTTAATTGACAGGCATTCCAACGAATACTTAGAGACAAAGTTTAATAGGTCTGAATTACATTGTTATCATAATTATGTTTATTATCATTTAAAAAGGTAATCGTATGAAACTGGCACGCATCCCAACTGGTATCGATTCGCTGGATTACATCCTCCAGGGCGGGCTGCCTTCGGGCTCACTTGTTTTGCTGCTTGGTGAGATCGGAGCCGGGGATTTCGAATTCGCGCTCACGTCCTCCATACGCCTGCTGACGGCAAAAGAGAGCCGCGATAGCGACATCACTATACCTGAAAAAGTGTCTTACATATCATTTACAAGATCAAAAGAAGATGTAATGAAAGAGATAGCGTTTTCTTTTCCAGATTATTATAATATATTGCAAAATAGTGACTCCAGGAATAAATTTGAATTCAAGGACTTCTCTGATGCTTTTTTTGCCAGATCATTCATACCTGCAGCATGGAGATCCTCCTGCAAGACAGAACTCACGTTTGATTCGCTTCGGTGGAGTGAAGAGCAAAAAAACCTTATTGAAACTCTAATAGACTACATTGATAAAAATGCAAATAAAAGCCTTTTGATCATAGATTCCCTGACCGCGCTTACACAGTACTGCCTTGAGAGAATGGATTGGAACGACCTGATCCTGTTTTTGCGCGGGCTCCAGAAGGCTTCAAAAAGGTGGGACGGGCTTGTATACGTGATACTGAGCGAAGGGATTTTCGATAAGAGCAAGCAGGAGGAGATATCCGAATGCATGGATGGAGTGATGATCTTCGAGTGGGGAAAGCTCGGTCCTTCACAAAGACAGCGCGTCATGTACCTGAAGAAATTCAGGGGTATCCTTCCTGTGCTTGATTCAGAGAATATTGTTAACTTCGAGACGCACATCAGCTCCCAGAAGGGTTTTGAAGTGTCGAATATAAAAAGGATCAGAGGGGGATAATGGAACTGCTAAAGACAGGGATTCTTGGGCTGGATGAGATGGTGACAGGGGGCATTCCTGCCGGACATATTGTGGCAGTGTTAGGTCCACCGGGTACGGGTAAATCTACTTTTGCCCTGCAGTTTATCTATACCGGATTGCAGGATGGCGAGAACTGTGTGTATCTGAGTCTGGAGGAGAGCGAGGAAAACATTATCAAAACTGCCGCGATTTTAGGCTGGGACCTGAAACAGTATATTGCGAACAAAAAGCTGGTACTCGTCCACTTCAGTACTCTTAACCTTAAGGCTATGATAGAACGCATCGAGAGCGATCTGCCAAAGCTCTTCAAAACATTCAATATAAAACGTCTTGCCATAGATCCGATAACCCTTTATGAGCTGATAAACGATTCGGAATCCGAGCGCCGCGACCACCTGTTCAGATTCGCAAAGATAATAAAAGAGACTGGAGTAACAGCTATAATGACATCCGAGATCAGCAGGGATAACCCGTATTATTCAAGGTACGGTCTGATAGAATACGTAGCCGACGGCGTAGTTATATTGCGGCAGGCAAGACAGGCTGATATGGGAACGGTCACGACAGTCGTTGAGGTTTCAAAAATGAGGCATATAGATCATTCAAAAGAGATCAAACCTTACAATATAACCAAAAATGGAATAGTGGTACATTCAAACTCAGGGGTGTTCATGTAAGCGAGAAAGCACTGGCTCTTACCATGCGCTTTATATAATCAGGAAAAGAAACTATACAGGTATCTGGTAGAGTCATGAGATTTAAGATCAAGAGATTTGACGGAGAGAAATCGTGGTTTGATGCGTTTGAGGTAAGGGTCAAGCAGCACATGTCCGTACTTGACGGGCTTTTCCAGATACAGGACGAGCAGGACAGCTCCCTGGCATTCCGGTACTCCTGCCGCGGCGGGGTTTGCGGCTCAAGCGCCATGCTCATAAACAAGAAGCACAGGCTGGCGTGCCGCACTCAGGTCTCGGAGATAGCGGGAGAACAGGTCATAAGCCCTTTTCCATTCGGTCCTTTTGCAGTGCCGAGGATAAAAACAGGGGACTATGTACTCATAGAGCCGCTGCCGAACCTGCCTGTAATCAGGGACCTGATCGTTGACCTTGCGCCCTTCTTCGATCATTACGAATACATACGTCCCTGGTTTGAAGGCATTAGCTCAAATCCCATGCGCGAGGCTTTCATGTCGCAGGCTGATATCAGGAAAGTAGACAGGTACGCAGCCTGTATACTCTGCGGTCTGTGCTACGGGGCATGTCCTGTAGCCGCAAGGAGTGAGGATTTCCTCGGTCCTGCCGCACTTGCGAAAGCCTGGCGCTTCTATGCCGATACCAGGAACAGGAATACGGAGGAAATATTGAAAAGAGTGGACCTGAAGAGGGGCATCTGGGCATGCGATGAGGTTTACCGCTGCGTTGAAGTATGCCCGAAGCAGGTGCCTCCGACCAATGCGATCACTGGATTTATGAGAAAGGCTATAATGCATAAACTAAAAACAATATTCAGGTGAACATGGATAAAGAAAGGGCGTACGGAACCGGGATGTGGGCATGGCTGCTGCAGCGCATCACAGGATTCCTGCTTGTATTCTACCTGTTCCTGCACATCGGATGGGCGCACGGGATAAGCACACCTTTTAATTTTTTATTCGTCCCGACCTCGACAGCGTTCTTCATCCTCCTCTTGCTCGCTGTTCCCCATGCCCTGAACGGCTTCCGCGTTTTTGCCCTGGATCTCGGGATGAGGGAGAAAGCGCAAAAAATATTGTTCTGGGTGCTTGTGCTTTTCGGGGGTATTGTGATAATCCTGGCCTACAGGTCAAGGTTCGGCTGATAGATCAAAATATGGGGGTTAGATATTGAAAGAATACGACATGATTGTTATAGGAACTGGCTCTGCTATGAACTTTATCAGTCCTGTAATTGAGAGGGGCCAGAAAATCAAGGTGGCTATCATCGATAAGGATGAGCCCGGAGGCATATGCCTCACGAGAGGCTGCATACCCTCCAAACTGCTCCTGTACCCTGCAGAATTAGTAAGAGAAATAGAGAATGCTGCGAAGTTCGGCATCGATGTAGAGTTGAAAAGCGTCGGTTTCAGTAAGGTAATGGAACGGATGAGGAGTAAAATCTCAAACGATATAAACATGTTACGGAGGGGGTTATCCAGTAACCCTGGCGTGGATTATTATCAGGATGTTGCAGAATTCGTGGCTCCCTATACGATGAAAGTGGGAAATGAAACGATAACCTCAATGATGATCTTCCTGTGCACGGGTTCAAAGCCCGGGATACCGCCAGTAAAAGGACTGGAGGAAGCGGGCTATCTTACAAGCGATACGGTTTTGGGAATGACAGAGCTTCCTGAGAGCATAGGCATCATGGGAGGCGGGTTCATTGCAGCAGAGTATGCACATTTCTTCTCAGCCATGGGTTCAAAAGTAACCATTATCGGGAGGAACCCCCGGTTCCTTCACGACGAAGAGCCTGAGATCTCAGAGGTAGCAAAAAAAGAGATGTCAAAGTACATGGATATAATTACAAACCATGAGGTTATCGAGGTGCACAGAGCGGCAGACGGGGAGAAGAAGATCATCGCTCAGGAAAGAAGCAGCGGTAAAAAGATGGATCTGACCGCAAGGGAAATACTTGTTGCCACAGGAAGGGCTCCGAATACCGATATACTCCACCCTGAGAGGGGCGGTATAAAGACTGATGATAAAGGGTGGATTATCGTGAACGAATATTTTGAGACCTCACAGCCCAACGTCTGGGCTTTCGGGGATGCGGATGGAAAGCATCTTTTCAAACACGTGGCGAACTACGAATCCAGCATCGTTTACTACAATGCGTTCCTGAAAAAGAGGGTAAAGGCTAACTACCATGCCGTCCCTTACGCGATCTTCTCATACCCTGAAATAGCCAGCGTCGGGATGAAAGAAAAGCAGGCTATCGAAAAATACGGGGAGGAGGGCGTGCTCATAGGTTTTTACAGGTACCAGGATACAGCCAGAGGCGAAGCCATGGAACTGGAGGATTATTTTGTAAAGGTAATAGTAGAGAGACATAGGAGTAAAATTCTGGGTGCGCACATAATCGGTCCCCATGCCTCTATCCTTATCCAGGAGATCATCAACCTCATGTATACTCCTGAGCAGAGTTTCACTCCAGTCATCAATGGGATGCATATCCATCCCGCATTGAGCGAGGTCGTGGAAAGGGCGTTCAGTTCGCTCATGCCGCCTGAGCATTATCGGCACGTCCTTGAAGAGCAGTTCCAGTAAGATAGTGGCCTGCTGCACTATCAGAATAATTATATATTCCCTGAAAACATTATTCTGTACCGATGCCGAGTATCCAGTATACGGATGGAGTATCAACTCTAATAAAACACAAATGGAAGATTGCGCTGGCAATTACCATCCTGTTAATCACCTTCATTTTCCTGTACATTATATTCAGGCTGATTGACGGTATAATCCTGGGTATAGTCCTTGCATATGTTGCAAGGCCGCTGAAATATTTCATCGACAGGTACACTCCGAGATTTTCCTCTCATATTGCCACAGCCGCTATCATTCTTCCCATCCTGTTGATCATAGGTTTTGGTATTATCGAGATCTTCAACATTATCCTCTGGATTGTTAAAAACCAGGACTACGTCACAGGGGTCCTGTTAGACCTGGTTGAAAGGCTTAATCTCCCGGAATTCGCCCGCGATAAGACCAGGGATATTATATCGAATCTCGCTCAGTACCTTTTACCCCTGGTAGAACAATTATCCCCTGGCGACATTGCTAAAGGTTTTGAGACGCTGACGCTTACAGCCCTCAATATACTTATTGCCATCATTCTGTGTTTCTACCTGCTGGTCGACAGCGGCAGGCTTATTGAAAGAACCCAGGAGATAATCCCGGATGAACTGAAGGAGTTCTCGCAGAGGTTCGCGGGACATTTTGACGGCATTCTTTCAGCGCTGTTCATAGGGACTTTTTACAGTGCCATCTCAGTCGGTATCCTGTCATTGATCGTGTTCTGGGCATTTGGCTTCGCTAACGTTCTTGCGCTTTCTGCCCTGATGCTGATCGCCGCCATAGTCCCGTTGTTCGCAGGGTGGATGGTCATTATGCCGCTTGTGATATACAGGTATTTTGATAAGGGGGGCGAGAGTGCGATTATTTTTCTTACAGTCTGCATGCTTGTAATAATAATCCCCTCCGAACTCCTGATAAGACCCTTCATCATCAACTACAAATCCAATATACACCCGATGCTGATCATCATAGCTTTCATAGGGGGCGGACTGGTCGGAGGCATAGCGGGTTTCTTCATAGCACCGATACTGCTCGGCGCAATAGTGGCGGCGTACAGGGCGAACGCCGAACTGAAAGTGGAAGGCGTTAAACCCGCATAGGAAATACTTGCATTGGCAATACCTGCACAGGCAATACTAACCCCTTGTAATTCCTATCCTCATCTTAATATCTTCTACGTCCCAGTCCTTAACAAGGTCGCCCTCTACTTTAACATCAGTACCTATATCAAGCAACTCTGCCCGCACTTCGCCTGCAATGAAACCGGAGAGCGCCGATACCAGCTCTCTGACCTTTGTATCCTTTATCTCTACGACCGCTTTTATCTCCTCTTCCACAGCCAGGTCAAGTTCCTTTCGCATATCCTGTATCCTGCGTATCACCTCGCGGGCATACCCCTCGGATTCGATCTCGCGCGTGAGTTCTGTATCTACGTATACCTCCCCGGCTGAGAAGCCCGCCTGGGCTATGGTTGGCGGGAGCGTGTCCCTGAAGCTCACCATATCTTTTGTGATGGTGCCGGCTTTGAGCTCAAAACTGCCTGTCTCTTCCATCGCTCTCTTGAGCAATCTCCCGTCCAGCTTCTTAAGTTCTGCTATAACCCTGCCTGCTTCCTTCTTGAAGACAGGACCGATCACGCCCGGATTGGGCACTACCTCCACGCCGAGCTCTTCCCAGGGTTTTCCTGTTTTAAGCAGCACTATCTCCTTGGCGTTCGTCTGCTCTTTTAACACGGATTCAAGGCTTATGACTGCTGAGGCGACCTCATCTTTCTTTGGCGCCACGATTATCCTTTTAACAGGCCACCTCAGTTTTCGCTTCAGTTTCTGCCGCGCATTCGATGACGCCTCAACTATCTCCCGCACAACGCTCATCCTGGACTCAAGTTCGGTATCCACGAACTCCTCCCTGGGTTTCACCCAGTCGCACAGGTGAACTGTTGCTGGCGCATCGGGGTCTACGTTGCGAACGAGGTTCTGGTATATCCCCTCGGAGATATGGGGCGCAAATGGCGCCATAAGCCTGGTAACCGCGGTAAGTACCTCATAGAGCGTGTAATATGCAGCCAGCTTGTCGGGATCGTTAGCTTCGCGCCATGTCCTGGGTCTTATGAGCTGGATATACCAGCGCGAGAGGTCTTCAAGTATGAACTCTGATATGGAACGCGTAGCTTTGTGGAGGTTATACACCGACATCTCGCTGTCTACCTGTTTTATGAGCGACTGCATGCGGGAGAGGATCCACTTATCCTCAATCCGCAGCGCCTCAGGGGTCTCTGTCATCTCAAGCGGGTTGAACTTGTCAAGTATCATGTACGGAAGAGGGAAGCGGTACACGTTCCAGAGGATGTTCAGCATTCTGTGCACGTTCCCGACCTCATCCCAGCTGAATTTCAGGTCATCCCAGGGCGCGTTCTGCGAAAGCACGTACAAGCGGAGGGATTCTGCGCCGTATCTTGCAACCACTTCCTCGGGCGATACTACGTTGCCGAGGCTCTTTGACATCTTTTTCCCTTCGGTATCCAGGGTAAAGCCGTGCATCAGCACGCTCTTATAAGGCGCCTTCCCGAATGATACCATGCTCGCGCCGAGCTGGGAGTAGAACCATCCGCGCGTCTGGTCATGGCCTTCGGTGATAAAATCCGCAGGCCACCATTCCCTGATGGTTATATCATCGCGCGGGAAGTTCAGCGTCGCCCACGATGCCACGGCTGAATCGAACCACACGTCAAAAACGTCCGGGACCCTGCTCATCCTCCCGCCGCATTTGCATTTGATATGGATATTATCCACGTTAGGTCTGTGGAGGTCCTCCAGTTTCGAGACGCCGGAGCGGCTTCGAAGCTCATCCATGCTCCCCATCACCTCTGTTTCGCCGCAGGTTTCGCATATCCATACCGGGATAGGGATGCCCCAGTACCTCTGGCGCGATATGCACCAGTCGCGCGAACCCGCGATCCAGTCCGCAAAGCGCGCCGAGCCTGCCCACTCAGGGTACCACATGACTTTTTTGATCTCCTCAAGCATTCTCTCCTTGAGGTCAGTAACTCTCAGGAACCACTGCTCGGTAGCTAGATAGATTATCGGGGTCTTGCACCTCCAGCAGTGACCGTACCTGTGAGAGATGCTGCCGCTGGCAAGGAGCAGGCTTTTTCCTGCCAGGTCGTCAAGAACTACCTTATTGGCATCCCTCACGTGCATCCCTTTATACTCCCCGGCCTCTTCCGTGTACCTGCCGTCTGCGCCGACCGGGCAGAAGATGGGGAGCCTGTTCTTCACTCCAAGCTCAAAGTCATCGATACCGTGACCCGGGGCTATGTGAACGCACCCGGTGTTCTCTACTGTCACGAAATCAGCCATGTAAACGTTATGCTGGAACTCTTTCTGCTTCGGTACTTTATCCCCAAGAGGATGCAGGTATTCCATATGTACATCCTCGCCAAGCATGGTATCGAGCACCTCGTAGTCCTTATACCGTCCCAGCTTCAATACGTTCTCCATGAGCTGCTCTGCCATTATCAATATCTCTTCCTTCCCATCCTTTACCGCTTTTACTTTTACATACTCGAATGAAGGGTGCACAGCCACGGCAATGTTGGCGGGAATCGTCCAGGGCGTGGTAGTCCATATTACTATAAAGGTATTCTCCTCCTCCCTGAGCGGGAATTTGATGTACACCGACGGGTCGGTCTCATCCCAGTACTCGACCTCGGAGTCGGCTATTGCTGTCTCGCACCTGGGACACCAGTTCACGACCCTGAGTCCTTTTTCAAGCAATTTTTTCTGGTGTGCCTGCTTCAGCGTCCACCATGCGGCTTCTATGTACTCATCGCGAAGAGTCATGTATGGGTCTTTCCAGTCAAGCCATACCCCCAGGTTCTTGAACTGCAGTGTCATCTCGTCGCGGTGGGTTAATGCGAACTCCTTGCACTTAGCCACGAAATTACCCACGCCATACTTCTCGATATCCTTCTTTGATTTGAACCCGAGAACTCCTTCCACCTTCACCTCTATGGGAAGACCGTGCATATCCCATCCTGCGCGGTCAAGGATGTGGAAGCCGTTCATCGACCTGTAGCGCAGTATCGAATCCTTGATGACCTTGTTCCAGGCTGTCCCCAGATGTATCCTGCCAGTAGTGTAGGGAGGTCCATCTACGAAAAAGAATTTCTTACCGTTCTTTCTTGATTCCCTGACCCGGGAGTAGGCATCTATTTCCTCCCAGAACTTCTGGATATTCTGCTCCATGGTCTTTGCATCGTATTGAGAAGCCTCTTTTAGCATAAAATGATCTCCAAAGAATGGGGGTAGTAAGGCGATGATGCAATTAAAACCTTATGGTTTAAAGATAAATCCGAGTAAGAACATAACAAAAGAGTTAATAACCCTTATGATTAAGAACTAGATATTTCGACATAGCTGGTGATTCTGATGGATGCAAAAGAAGCAACGATAAGAGTGAGAGATTATTTCACAAGTGTTAAAAAAATCAAATTTATGTTTGAGGTTAGAGGTGTTGAGAAAAAATCTGAAATGTTTGAGCGAGATGCCTGGGTGGTTAAATGTGATATACAAAATGTTTTCGAAGAAGAACCAATATCGTATGAGGTAGGCATAGCAGACGATACAGGGGATATTCTCTATGTCAAAGAAATTGAGCGGTAGATGGAAAGCAATTGTTATAGATACAAGCCCATTATTGTTACTTCTAATGGGTTTGTATGATACTGATGCTATTGAGAATTTCAGACGCTTTTCTAAAAAGTACGATTCCGAAGATTATGATTTACTCTTCCAATTTGTTGCAAAAAGAAAGGTTATAGTAACTCCACATGTTTTATCTGAAGTATCCGGTTTCGCAAAAATGGAATTAAAAAATAGATTCCCTGAATTTATAGAAGGAAATACAACAATACTTGGAGAAATTGACGAAGAGCATGTATCAAAAGTTCATATTCTTGCCTCTCCGGAGCTGGTAAAATTTGGGTTCACTGATACTTCAATTATTTTAGCAGCAAAAGAAAATGACGCATTGGTACTTACAGATGATTTTCTTCTGTGGGGAATATGTAAAAAAGCTGGATTGGAGACGAAACATATGACTGAGGTTCTTAGCAAAAAAGAGATTTTTAGGGAATAAATAAAAAAAGGAGGCTCCGGTTGCAGGGGCAACCGGTTTTATCCGCCATTCATCAGGTACCAGAGCAGAACCAGTATTATCAGGAGGATAAGACCTATCCAGATATAAGAATTGCTGGTCTTCTCTTCTTTCTTGACCTCTGTCTTCGGCACTTCAACTTTTGTGACCGGCTTCGGCTTTGGGGGCTCAACCTTGCGCCTTACAGGCTCAGGCTCAGGTGCCGGGGGCTCTTCTACCGGTTTTGCCTCTACTTTATCCGCTCCAGCCACGAACGGGCTCTCAACGCCTGTAAGTACCGCCATTACGCGGACTTTCCCGGTCAGGGTATTGTCCACTTTTGCGCCCCAGATGATCCTCTTCGTATTCGGGACCTTATCCATTATCAATTCGCCTGCAACAGCTACCTCTTCAAGCGTCAGGTCTTCGCCGCCCACGATGTGTACTAGCACGCCGTAGCTTGCAGAGATATCCCTGACGTCAAGCAGCGGTGTGCTGATGGCCTGTGCAACAGCCTTGCCTACTCTGTCCTGGCCGTCACCCTCGCCAATGCCTATGGATGATATCCCGCCGCGCTCCATTACGGCGCGCAGGTCAGCATAGTCAAGGTTGACAAGGCTCGGCTGGGTTATCGTATCTGTGAGGTTCTTCACGAACGCACCGACAAGCGCGTTTGCCACATTGAGAGCTTCTTTCAGCGGAAGGTTCCCTGCTACCTCTCTCAATTTTGAGTTATCTATGATTACTACTGAATCGCAGGATGATGCAAGCAGGTTTATCGCGTCCCTTGCTTTCTCCCTTCTTGCCATCTCGATAGTGAACGGGATTGTAACGCAGCCTATGGTAAGTGCTCCCATCTCGCGTGTGAGTTCTGCGGTAACCGGCATAGCACCAGTCCCGGTCCCTCCGCCCAGTCCTGCAACAAGGAATACGAGGTTCGTCCCTTCAAGCTCAGATCTCAGCTCGCTCATATTCTCCCTGGTCGCCTGGGCTCCCATCTCTGGATAGCCACCGCAGCCGTGACCTTTGCACAGCTTCTCTCCGAGCAGGATCACCTTATCGGCTTTCTGAACATAAAGGTGATTCACGTCAGTGTTCGCGGCAATTATCCTGCCACCAGTCATTCCTTTTTCAGCAATCCAAGTCGTTATATTACATCCGGCACCACCAAGCCCGACCACAGCAACAGATGGTCTCGCAGTTTTTGCGAATTCTTTTAGATCTGTAACCAATTTTTAAGCCTCCTTCAAAATTATGGATATCTATTTATAGGCGTTTTGGTATATAAGTTTTTTTAGAAGAATAACTTACATTCCGAATTTTTTCATCATTTTTTGTAAGTTGAATTTTCCTCCCTTCATACCTTTTATGGTCTTCTGCATCATCTTGTGGTATTTCAGGAGTTCGCGCACCTCTTCATACTTTGTCCCGGAACCGCGCGCGACCCGTGTTATTCTTGAGCTGTTTATATGTTTCGGGTCTTCCAGTTCCTTTTCAGTCATCGAATCCATTATATACTTGTACCTGCTCAGTTTTTCCTGGGTCACGTTGTACATATCGTCTGAAATGTTCGCGCCGAGCCCGAGCTTGCCTATGGGCAGCATCTGCATCACCTGTTTGATGGGACCCATCTTGTTCACGGCCTCCAGTTGCTTGTACATATCCTTAAGTGTGAACCTGCCGCTCAGCATTGCCTCCATGTCCAGTTCTTCGCCTTTCAGGGTCTCCTCCGCTTTCTCCACGAGCGATTTGATGTCGCCCATGCCGAGCAGGCGCGAGATGAACCTGTCGGCTTCGAATTTCTCCAGGTCATCCGGCGTCTCTCCTATGCCTATGAAAGCTATAGACGAATCGGTCTCCGAGACAGCCGACAGCGCGCCTCCGCCTTTGGCAGTGCCGTCAAGTTTAGTTATAACAACGCCTGTTATCCCTATGGATGCGTTGAACGCCTTTGCCTGCTCGCTTGCGAGCTGACCCATGGCTGCATCCAGTACAAGGAATTTGTGATCAGGGTTAGCTATCCTGTGGATATCCTCCATCTCTTTTATGAGGTCCTTCTCAAGCGCGTGCCTGCCTGCGGTATCGATGATCTTCACATCGTACTTATCAATAGCCGCAAGTCCCCGCTGCGTAATAGCCACGGCATCCTTCACGTCCTTCTCACCGTAAAAGAAGATCCCCAGCCTGTCGCACAGCGTTTTTAACTGGTCGTACGCTCCGGGTCTGAACGTGTCAGCGCAGATGACCGCGGGTTTTAATCCTTTCCTCTGGAAATAGCGCGCTAATTTAGCGGTCGTGGTAGTTTTCCCGCTTCCCTGCAAGCCCACCATCATGATGGTCTGGGGAACGAGCCTGACGTTCGCGCTTTTACCGAGGATGTTTATCAGTTCCTGGTAAACTATGCGTATCACGTGCTCCCTCGGGCTCATCCCGCCGGGCGGCGGTTCTTTGAGGGAGCGCTGCTTTATTTTCTGCGATAGTGCCATCACAAGCCTGACGTTAACGTCGGCCTGAAGCATGGCGCGCTGGATATCACGGACTACCTCGTCCACTATCCGTTCATCTATTCTGCTCGCTCCGACGAGCTTCTTAAGTGCGTCCTGAAGCGAGTCGCCTAATTTATCAAGTACCATAAAGTCTGTATATTATCTCCGGTCTATTGTTTTTTGATTAATACATCTACGATTAATTAAAGCTTATGATTGTATTCTGGAGACTTTCAAATTAAGGTTTTTATCTTATGGGAATTCATGCTCTATGAACTTAAAGAAAAAGTAATAGGTAACTCATAGAGTATGATCTTATTGAAACACGTAGTGAATGGTTAGAAGATCGAAAGTAATCTCCCGTACCCCGAACCCATCCAATAATTAGACGGGATAACAGGATTGACAGGATGAAATGCAAAAATCTATCCTGTCAATCCTGTTAATCCTGTTAATCCTGTCCATGGCTGAATTTTAACCCATTATGACAATATGTAACCATATTCCGCAGATGTATTGATAAATTTGATACTTATAAAAAAAGCTTGCTGTGGGCGATTAATGTAGTTTACAATCTAATAATATAAACAACGAACTCGTACGAACTCAATACGAACTCACTGTTAAATTTTGTAACAGATTTAAACAAACCTTATTCGGGTATGATCATCGTACTTAGCCGTAGTTTGTAAACCAGTTAGTGTCTTAAAATTAATGGAAATTGAATCGCGTAAAGTGCGGAAGGTGGGATGTAATTTGAGAAGTTGGAATTATTGGATGGGTTCATCTGCCCGGAAACCTTTATAGACACAGACTGATATTACTTGTTGGGGAGTATTAAATGGGGAAGAGAGGACTGGTATGGGAGAGTATCTACACACAAAAAAACAAATGGCTGCTGGACTGGTTTGGGAAGAAAGCATATGCAGAGTATAAGAAGTGGATCAATGAAGATGATAAAAAGATCCTTGATGCAGGTTTTGGCTCAGGCAGGTTCTGCATTGCAATGGCAGGGGATTTCCCGGGCTCGGAGATATACGGTATCGATGTCTCAACGGATTTAGTTGAGAACGCAAACAAACTTGCTTCCAGCCTGCAGCTTCAGAACGTACGTTTCAAAAAAGACAATATCTTCGATCTCTCGTTCCCCGACAATCACTTCGACGTGGTCTTTAACGAGGGCGTTATAGAGCATTTCAGGAACCACGAGGACGCGTTCAGGGAGATGCACAGGGTCACTAAAAAGAAGGGCACCATCATAGTCGGGGTTCCCAACTGGTACAATTTCCCGCATACTATACGGAAATGGTGCATAGACAAATTAAACGGGGAGTATGAATACGGGTATGAGAAATCTTTCAAACACAGTGAGCTCATCGAACTGTTCAGGAAATATAACCTGCAAAACATTGAGATGACAGGTTACTATTCAATGCAGTCCATTATCAGGCTCTCAGGTTTTGGGAGGTTCTCAAAGCTGGTACTTTTTTCAGGAGTGGATATCTGGGGAAAACTGGTCGAGAGACTGGTCATATCTCCGGTAGACTGGCTGACTGACAACGGTTTTTCCAGGAAATTCGGGTTCGAGATTGTTATAAAGGGTGTTAAATGAATCTTGAGAGGCTTTAGATTTATCTATAAACTGCCTGTTCCACAGCTCAAAGGTGAGCAATTTTCCTATCAATATCGAAAGATCCCGCTTCCGGCTCATGTGAAGGTCAAGGATCTTCTTAATACTGCCCGGGTTAAAATAAGGTCTCTCCAGGGTCCTCCGGTCAAGCAGGATGCCAAGCACATACTCTCTTAATTTCTTATCTGTCCTCATCCACTCGCCGTAATCCGAGAAGCCCTTTCCATTGGAAGGAAAGAATTTAGATCCAAAAACTTTTTTTAGTGCGCTCTTCACTACCTGCTCATACAGCAGCACCAGCCTGATCTGGAAATTAGACCTGTACAGCGGAAATCCCGTTGCCTGGTAAGGAATATTTCTCAGGGCAGGGAACATTTTCAGTATCATTTTCTTGTAGAACTTCTGGTCGTACTTGAACCAGGGCGGGATGTTCAGGATGAAATCTATAAAATCATAATCTGAAAAAGGGGTCCTGACCTCAAGTTCATTCCGTATGAAAGTGAAGCCCACGGATATAAAGCGGCGGTTCCTCTCTTTGAAATTGTAGTACATCACCCTGTTCGCAGGTAATTTAGCGTTCTCACCTGTTTTTGAAATGTAGTCCATGGACAGCTTCAGGTTCTTCTCCACTAAAGGGAGATAGCTGTCGCTGAACAGGTTCCTGAGCAAACCAGCCGGGGAATAGTCGGATACCCGCTTAAAAATCCTGGGACTGTCCTCGGTATTTATCATGCCTATCAAAAACCCTTCAAGAAAAGCCCCTGTTGCAGCATCGCCGACCCAGCCGTGGAGCAGCACATCGACCTTCTTTGCGATCTCACTGTACGAATGCACCTTGTGCGCGTGGATGATGTTGAGCATCCCATCAGTTACATTGACAGCATCCTCTGCATAAGAGGCAAGGTCCTCTGGTTTAAATTCAAAGAAATGGTGTATCGTCCCCAGTTTGTCCGCAACCTCCCTGGCGTACACGTCATCGTTGCAGCCCTGCTTGCCGTACGTGAAGGTATGTATCGCGCCGTACTCCTGCGGGATGGATGCCACCACTGTCCTGGAATCAAGACCGCCGCTCAGCAAAGCCCCTATCCTGTGGTTCCCGCTCATCTGCCGCTTGACCGCCTGCCGGATAAGCTCTCCTGACCGCTCGATATAGTATTCCTCAGGATGGTCCCCGTATTTTTTATTAAAATCAAAATCCCAGTACTGCTCGACCAGTACCCTGCTGCCGTCACAGGTGAGTATGGAGGCCGGGGGAAGGAGTTCGATGCCCCGGAAAAGCGTTTTATTACCCAGGATGTATCCGAACGAGAAAAATTCAGCTACGGACCTGTCGTCCACCGTTCTCCTGAAATTCTCATCCTGCAGTATAGCCTTTACTTCAGAGCCGAAGAGCAGATATCCGTTATCAAAAGTGTAATACACCGGTCTTAGCCCGTACCTGTCGTTCATCATCAGTAATTTCCCCAGGTTCCCGTCCCATATAACGAGCGAGAAGCATCCGTTAAGCCTGTGCACGAAACCATTGCCGTGCTCTTCGTACAGGTGCAGGATCAATTCAGGGTCATTGCCGACTTGGAACCTGTGACCTTTTGAAATTAATTCATCCCTGATACTCTGGCTGCCATATATCTCCCCGTCCATCATAATGCAGGCGGTCCTGTCTTCGTTGAATACCGGCTGCGCCTCAGGATTGAAGATGCCAAGGTGCACCCTTGCGAGCCCTATCCTTCCGCTAACATGGATTTCTGTTCTATGCCCCTCCCCATGCCGGATAGCTTCACACATCCTGGATAACAGGTTCTCAACATCGATCCCCTCTTTTTGTATCGCTATAACCCCGGTCAGCCCGACCATTTATCCTCATCCCCTCATCTCATGTATCAGCAACCTCATTTCATTGAAAAGATCGTTAAAGAGCAGCCTCATCAATACCACATATACCGCTATACCGATGAGAACGGAACTCAGCAGTGTGTACACAAGCGGCATACCGTAAACGAGCACCACTCCCTGGTACACTTTTACACCTGCGATGAGGATGACCGATCCGGCAGCTGCCGGAAGGATTTCCCTGATGTAAGCGTACGCGCTCAATCCGATCAATCTGTTCGTTATCGTCTGCATGATCACGAATAAAATGACCGCCATTACTGTCACCGCGCCTGCGACCCCGGTGATCCCGTACTTTACGCCGGCTATGATCGCAACAGGCATCACGAGCGCACTGATAAGCGTCCATTTTAACTGTATATCTGCCCTGCCTTTTGAGAACTGCACAGTGCTCACAATGGAATTGACGGATTTGAGCGCGCCTGCAAGGCAGAGTATCTGCAGCGGCAGGACCATCGGAGTCCATTTCTCCCCGTAGAAGAAAGCCACGAATTCAGGCGCGACGGCGAACATACCGGCCAGCATAGGGAATGTGATGAGTGAAACGTATCTTACCACCCTTAGGTAGCCCTTTCTTAGCGCCTCGTTATCATCCTGGAGCGTTGAGAACGCGGGGAACGTCACCCTCATGACTATCCAGGAGACCTTCTGCAAAGGTATTGTCGCTATTGTGTATGCAAGGCTGTAATATCCCAGCGAGAGCGCGCCGAGAAGCCTTCCCACGACCACATAATCGGTGCTTGCGGCTATGTAGGCGAGTAGTTGCGAACCAGTGACACGGCTTCCGAATCCGAAAAGCTCCCTGAAATGGGGATAGCTGAACGTGATCTTCGGTCTCCACGGGCTGATCCTCCACAGCATTACGGCAGTGATGAAAATACCGCAGAGGCTTCCAAGCACAAGGCTCCATACGCCAAAACCGCCGAACGCAAGCAGGATGGAAACTATGCCTGCGGCGAACGCCGCGCTTATCTCAACGAGCGTTATGCTCTTGAAATTGAGGTTTTTCTCAAGCAGAGCCCTCTGGACCACGCTGAAAGACCCGATAATAAGACCCATGGAACTTACGATAAGTACAGGTCGGACCAGGTCTTCCCTGAAAAAACCTGCGATAAAGGGAGAGGAGAGTATGACAAGGACGCACAGCAGGGCACCTGCGCCCGCGCTTGCCCAGAGCGATGTTGAGAGGTGCGTTTGGTTTAGATCCTTTCGCCTGATTATCGCTGCGCTCAAGCCCAGTTCGTTGGCAGTATTTATGAGTCCCATTATTATTGCAACAAGCCCCACGATCCCGAAATCTTTGGGCGAGAGGAGCCTTGCGAGAATAACGATGACCAGGAACTGGAAGATCTGAGTTGAGAACTGAGCCATCCCGGTCCACATTATGCCTGACGCCGTGAGAGCCCTGAGATTTTTCATCATTTTTTGAGAACCTGGACCCTGGATAGCTGCCATGCCAGAAAACCAAGCCTTTTCCCGAATCTCCTCTCGCAGAACGTCTTCAGTTTTACCGCGTCCGTGATCTGCCTGGCTTTCCTTGCCATTTCCATGATATCAGCATCCGCAGCCTGAGATAGATTGTAGAAGATGTTAACGTCAGACCCGGAGGCGTCAAGGTAGTAGAATGCGCTGGATATCGGTCCTATTCTGCTCTTATCGATATTCTCCCAGAGTTCGGTGCCGGGAAAAGGAGTGGTAATGCTGAACATGGCATCATCCAGCCCGAGCTCTCCTGCAAAATCCAGAGTATCCTGCATGGTATCCACGGTATCCCCTGGCATCCCCAGCATAAAGTAGCCCTTGGTCTTAATGCCCGCATCCCTGCAGTACATGACAGCCCACCTTACCTGGTCAAGCGTTATCCCTTTCTTCACTTTATTAAGAACGGACTGGCTCCCGGACTCGATGCCGAAATGCACCTTGTAGCAGCCCGAAGCCCTCATCTGTTTGAACATCTGCGGCGTGGCGCTGTTGACCCTTGCAAGGCACTGCCACCGTATGTCCAGCTTCTCCCTGCGCATGGCTGCTGTCAGCTGCTCAACCCTCTTCGGGTTAAGCGTGAAAAGGTCGTCCACGAAATAAAAAGAGGAGTAGTGGAACTTATCTATGCAGTACTTTATCTCTTCGATGATGTTCTCAGGGCTCCTCTGCCTGTACGTCCTCCCGAACAGTCCTTTGTAGCAGTATGTGCATCCGTAGGGACACCCCCTGCTGGATATGATAGTAGCCATCCTGTTCCCGTAATCATCCTCAAGTTTATATTTCTCAAGCTTCAGGAGATGCCTGGCCGGGAAAGGCAGTACGTCAAGATCGTTTATAAAATTCTTTTTCTGCTGGATGACCGCTTTCCCGTATTCCTTATAGCACAGTCCGTCCACGCCGTGAAAACTTTTGCTCTGGAAATTCTCACATATGCGAAGAAACGTTTCTTCACCCTCTCCTATTACCACAAAATCAACGAATTCCTTTCCGAGCGCTTCCTGTGGCATGATGGTAGGGTGCGGACCGCCCAGGACTATGGAGGCTCCAGTCCTTGTCTTAAGAGAGCCTGCGATCCGGAGCGCGCTCTCGTAGCTGTGGCTCATGGCGCTTATCCCGATGATATCGGGTGAGAACCTTACCACTTCCCCGGTTCTCTCTTCTGCGCCCTGCTCCAGCGTCAGGTCAAAGATCTTTACCGTATGACCGTGCTCCTCCAGCACAGCACCTATATACGCAAGTCCCAGCGGAGGATAGGGGTTCTCCATCTTCCATGCAGGTGATACCAGTGCTACTCTCATTGTCCCGCTCCCATTATCTCACTCCCATTACCTCTGTCTTATTATTTTTACCTCTCCTTCGGGATATTGCCCCACGAGGAGAACAGTGTCGGTCTCCACCAGCCCCATTCGCTGCAGTTGCTGCACGAGGGGACATCCTCAAGCTTCTGTGTGATATGTTTTTTCCTCAGTTCCGCCATTCCGGGTCCTCTCCATGCCTTCATCACCCCGTCTTCTACATTCCCCAGGGGATACTTTGCATCAAAATCCCTGTCACAGCATACAAGCGTCCCGTCCCAGTATATGTGGGCATGGTACCAGAGGTTCGGGCAGTGGAACCTTTTAGCCGGCTTGCAGCTCCCCCCGGCTCCCAGGCTGTTTATCTCGGCGACCTGCCCACCCCACGTATCAAGAGGTTTGATGTTTATCCTGTCCACTCCTTCCACGCGCCACCGCTTCCTGAATGTCTCTATCTCGTCTGCGGTCTCTTTCATTACTATGATCTGGAGGTTCACGAACGGCGTGGTGCTCTCTTTTTCTCTCTTTATCCTGAGAAAATCTTCCACGTTCCTAACAGCCCTCTCGTAATCCCCTCTCTTTCTGACTTTCTCATAGGTCTCTTTTGTAGCGCCGTCAATGCAGAGGTAGAGCGCGTCCAGACCAGAGCCTATGACATCTCCGGCGATATCTTCGCTCAAGAGGCTTGTATTCGTTGAGAGTTCTGTCCTTACGTTGTACTGGCGGCAGTATTTGATGATATCGAAAATCCTGGGGTGCAGCAGGGATTCACCCCAGATGTGCAGCACTATTGTCTGGACGTGCGGCGCCATCTCGTCGATGATTTTCCTGGACAGTCCGTAATCCATGAATCCTCTGTCCCGCTTCATCAGCCCTCTCCCGTTGGGGCACATGATGCACTGGAAGTTGCAGTTGTTGGTTAATTCAAGGTACAGCCTGTCTGGATAGAAAGGCAGGTCTATACTGTTCATCTTATAATGGAAGTACTTCCGTACCATCCCCAGTTTCCGTTCTACAACTTTCATGTTCCCTACTTCTCGAAGATGATCAGTATATCCCTGGCGAATAATGATGGGTATACTGCTGTTAACATCCGATACGTCTGCCTGAGCGGAGTAAACCTGAAGAGAACAGGATAGATGCCGTTCACCCACAATCCCGGGTTGCCGCTTACCGCTTTAACTTTCAACCCGAACTGTCTTCCTGCTTCTTTGAGGCTACGCATTGTGAAAAACCGCAGGTGCAGAATATCCGTCGGCGTGTTCTGTATATAGGGAAATCTCCCCAGCAAGAGCCAGAGGCGAAACCTCCAGTGCCCTATGTTCGGGACCATTATTATGAAGCGCCCGTTCTCTTTCAGGACCTTCATCCCCTCTTTGATCGTGTTCTCAGGGAAAAAACCGTGCTCTATCATCGAGTTGCTTACGACTATGTCGAACTGCGCCCGGTCAAAAGGCAGCGGTTCCGTGTCCAGGTTGACTTTGAATCCTCTCGCGATGCCCCTCTCCCTTGTCTTTTGGAGCGCCACGTCCGATAGGTCGGTAACTGTTACGTCCACACCTTTTTTTGCGAGCTTCTCAGCGAGCAGACCCTTTCCGCAGTTGATCTCAAGGACTTTCTTCCCGGGTTCGATATGGCTGGCTATCATATCAAGCCTGTTGTGGTCGATATCGTCCCCTTTCTCAGTCCAGTATTTATCGTAGAACTTCTCTAAATCCACAAGGTTCCCCCTCTCTTAATAGGATTTTGAACTATTAAAACTTGCGCTTTTGTACCCGGCGCAGAGACCGCCAGTTAGTTCCTTATGCCGGGCGGCTTTATTGAGATAAGCCCAAACAGGGATAGTAACTGATCCCGCACTGGAAGGTGCAGGGCATCAGCGCGGGTGCATGAGGGTTACTATCGATTTCTGTTGTTCTGGCTTTTATCAATATGGGTGGGCACGGAACTACAATATACATACTTTCAGCCAAGTTTTATATTTAAATACTTACTATCAACTTAATTAAGTGAAAAATGAATGAAAAATTGATGCATTTTGAGATTAATGAATACAACTGCATAGGTTGTTCATACTGTAAACTAAATTGTAAATTTAATTCGATCAAACCAGATCATTCCAATATTATGAGTATTAATTCTTTAATTTGTACTAAATGCGGGCTCTGCATAAAAGTATGCCCCGTAAATGCAATACATATTATTAGGGGTATTAATGAAAAACAATTTTGATGCTATTATAATTGGTTCTGGATTAGGTGGATTATTATCTGGAGCAATTTTGGCAAAAAAAGGTTATAAGCCGTTGATTTTAGAAAATTTATCTTTTTTTGGAGGAAAATTTACATCATTCAATTATTACGGTTATGAAATCCCAACTGGAGCATTCCATGCATTGCCCGGAGGACGATATGGAAATGTGGGAAGATTAATAAAATATCTTGATTTAAAAGTTGAAATAATGGAAGCAACACCATCTTTTATTGTCTCAACAAAAAATATTAATTATTTTTTGCCATTAACTTTAAAAGATTTTAAACATATTTTATCAAAAAATTCTATTATTCGTATACTTTCGATAAAAGAAATGTTGCAACTAGCGAGAATAATGTATATAGTTTTGTATTCCAGATCCAATATTCCCGATGTAACAATTAAAGATTTTGCGAAAAGGTATACAAATAGCAACAAAATATTAAACTTGTTAAATAAAATAATTTCTTTTACTATCAGCACGGATATTGAAGATGCTTCCGCAAATGATGTTGTCATAGCGTTAAGAAAACAAAATAGAAGTTTTGAGGGTGTAATCAGGGGAGGGTGTAAGGCACTAATAACTGAACTTGTTCGTTATATTGAAAAAAATGGAGGAACTCTTTTAAATAATACACAAGTCAATGAAATCATAGTGAAAGATCAAAGAGCAATAGGAGTAATAACTGAGAAAAACTCATTTTTTAGTGATCTTATCATTAGTAATGCTGGACCAAAAAATACTGCTATCATTTTAGGGAATAACTGTCCAAAGTGGTTGATAGAAAAAACGAATAATTCAATCCCTGCATTTGGCATAGCTTATAGTATTATAAGCGATAAACCACTTATAAATCATAAGAGCGTATATATTCCTTTAGATGCTGAAAAAATCAACGGGTGTTTACAAGTATCTAACTTCGATAAGAATTTATCTTGCAGGGATAAACATTTTTTATTAGCATACCAGTTAGTTAATGGTAATGAAAATATTAATGATGCAATTAAATTAGGCAAAAGAGATTTATTTAAAGTATTTCCTAACCTATCCGAGAAAAAAATTTTAAATATTAGCACATATAAAAATGAATGGCCTGCTACATTTACTCAACAAAGATTAGGACAGGCAGGATGTCAAAGATATCCAATTCAAATAAAAGGTATACAAAATCTACATATGATCAGTCATGATTCCGAAGGATATGGATTGGCAGCTGAAATTATTGGAGATGCGGTATTAAAATTCAATGAAATGATAGAGGCGAGAGAACTCGGATGACACGGATGCCCACGGATACGGCTAATTCGTGAAAATCCGTCCAATCCGTGTCATCCGTGTTCTTTTCTATAAATCTCTTCTAAGGCTTTCGGCAAAATACTATAATCATAGCCCAGCGGATCGTAGATACTGTATTTCTCAGGCGCCAGCAGATATACCATAACCCGGCTGCGGCTGTTCACTTTAAGCATTCCCTGTAAATACTGCAATGCCTCCCTGCAATCCCATCCCAGTCAAACTGCCCGGCCAGCCCCAGGTTATACCTGCCCATGCCTGAGAGCGAAGCCTTATCCGTATCCAGCGCCTGCCGCATCGCTTCAAGCAGCCCTCCTTCGGTCTTCGGGTACAGGAAGCTCCCGTTCCCGTCCAGGGTATCTGCTATGCACCCGGACGCCGGGGCTATCACGGGCTTGCCAAAGGATATCGCCGATAGGACGGCGCCTGAGGTCAGGATATCCCTGTACGGCAGTACAACGACATCAGCCGCGTTCATATAGAGCTGGATCTCGCTATCGGGGATGAACCTGAGAACTGCCGTGATGCGCCCGCTGCACCGCTCAAGTATCTCCGCAGCCGCTTTGCCGTTCAGGGGTTTCCCTGCTATCAAAAGCCTGGCATTACTGTGGTTTAGCTTCTCGAACGCGCTTATCAATTCAAGTACGCCTTTGTACGGTCTTATCTGCCCGAAGTACAGGAACAACGTATCGTCACTCCGGATATCCAGTCTCTCTCTGGCAGCAGACCTGGGTATTGAGTTCTCGTACGAGCCGATATAATTCCCGTGGGGTATAACTGAGACCGCTGCGCTGCTTACACCGTAGATCCCCATGACCTCTCTCTTCGCCGAAGGGCAGTGGACGATCAGCCTGTCGCACATTCTGGCTAACAGCTTATTAAAAAACAGCTCCAGGGAGCGGAACTTGCTCTCATGGTCAACGATATTGTGTACGGTCCAGACTATCCTGATACCTGATAGTCTCAGCAACAGCAGCTCGATGATGAAATCGCACGACCTTATAGCTGCCATGGTCATGCTGCGCCCTGTGGTGAACGGATTTGTCCAGTGCACATGCAGGATGTCCGGCTTCCAGTACTTCCGCGCTGTTCTCAGGACTGCTGACATGCCGAAAAAGGAGCTAAAATGGACGGCAGCGCCGTGTTTTGAAAGGGAGCCCGCAAGAGCCTCCTGGTACTGGTTCACATGCCTGTAGTCGGGAATGAATATTATTTTCAGGTCAACCACTCCGCCTGCCTGAGATGGTGAATGGATACGTGCCAGAGGAGTGGGTGAGCGTCACTGGACCCATTACCCTTGATTCGTACATGGGCTGCCTCCACTTAGTAATGATATCCTTATACGCGGGCTTCTGCCTGAACGAATACGCCAGTTCGTATAGTGCGGCATTATCCCCTGCATAGGCTGTTATCTGGTTGTACTTCCATGCCTGCGGGTCTGCGGCGTAAGGCGCATAGAAATCAAGAGCTTTCTCAAGGCTCCGACCGTCTGGCAGCCTGTAGTTATAGAGGTCAACTCCAAAATGCCGCGCTATCTCCGCAGTCTGCATCATCGCATTGACCGCATAGAGGGAGTAGGTGAGCGAGTTCGTCCTTCCCGTCTCTTTTACCATGCTGCCGTTTCCTGCCATCTGATCCCGGATGATGCTCTTCCAGCGCTCAAAGGCGTACTTTCTGCTCCCGGGGTCTTCAGCCACTACAGATGCAGAGCTTATGAACACAAGCCTCCAGTTCTCATAGTTGTTTTCGCTCTGCCATGCCTTTGCGCTCTCAATCATTTTCCAGGTCCATGATCTGAACGCCTCCCTGTCCGCTGGATCCCAGCCCTTATAATCCCATATCAGGTCAGCGCCGTAGAACATGCCAGGAAGCGTGATACTGATCTCGATATTGGACTGCCAGTCCGTGAACTTCGGGTTCATCCCTGTCACAGGGTCAAGAGTCCAAGCACGGATGAACTGCAGCGCCTTATCTGCATACTTTGTTTCCCCGGTGAAGGCGTACGCCAGGCCCAGGTCGCGTACCCCTTTCCCCATCCTGATAGCGGATTCGTAGTCGCTTCTGTCGGCTTTGGGATCGAAGATGCCGTCGCTGGTATAGGGTGGATCGGAAAAATAATCATGCTTGTCCCCAGAAGGCGGCTCCCTTCCGCCGTAAGTGATGCTTGCAGGCTCATCAACAAGCGCTAAATTCCCCGCCGAGATCATCCTGTCGTACGCGGTTTTCAAGGGCTCTTCGTTCGCATTTACCTTTGCCTTTATAGCTTCTATCTCTTCCTGGCTCAGGTACATGCCCGGATGGGTAAAATTCACCTGCTGCGGTGGCACGGATGCGGGGTTAATCCCCAAATAATCGGCTATGATCTTTATCGTGTCTATTCCGAAGTTCTCTGCATCCTCGATCGATGTTCCCACGGCTGTCTCTTCAGTATCGAAATAAGTTATGTCAGGGTAGAGTGTCATCAGGAAGTCCGGGAAGCGTCCGCCCCTGGAGGCGCTTTCCATCATGGCATCGGGCAGGTACTTTTTAGCTGAGTTCTTAAGCCTCTCGTTGCTTACCCCGAATACGTTCTCTATTGACTGGAACCCCCAGGAATGGTACCTTCCTGCAAGGTCTATCCTTTTGCCTGAGCTTTTCCAGTCCCGTACCTGCTGCTTGATATTCTCAATCTCTTTTGGCGATGGCTCATTCATCCATGTACTCGTTAAGTAGATGCTGTGGTCCGGGTTCGCGTCATAGCCAACGCCCAGAAGGGAATCTTCTACGACGCCGTCAACGCTCACTATCGGGACAAGCTTGAATATTACGTTCTTCCGCAGGCTCACGGCCAGGGAATCGTTTGAGAGCAGGTATTTTATCGTACCTGCTGCGTTGTACGTACCCAGCGTCTCCCAGGCATCTTCCCTGAATATAAGGAGAACGACCTTCTTGTTCGCATCAGGTACGCCCGCATCTGTAATGGTTACCATTACCTGTTTTCTCCCCATGGGCGTGTTCCCGATGACTTCAGTCCTTATATGCGGACTGGTTGAGTAATTCCTGAGGAACTCATCAAGCTGGCGGTCGGTGAACGGGTAAAAATAAGCGATCCACTCCTCATCGTGAGCCGGGGTGTAATTAAAGGTGAAAGTCCTTGATCTTTTATCAAGGCTGCCCGTCTTTATTATTTCCCAGGTCCTCCTGTCATGGCTTGCGACGGGAGTATTTCTCCTCTCCCCATCGTACCAGTGTGCGCTGTTGTTGTCCAGATCGCGCGTCATTTTGAGTATGAAATTCATATTCCTGTCCCTGCAATCTGAGAGCTTTATATGGAACCAGAGCCCGCCTGAGCCAGGCGCGAATTCCATGGTGAACGTATCGGAAGGGCTCTCCACCACACTGCCTATGCCTCCTCCGGAATTGCCGGAGACAGTGCAGTTCCCGGATGCAGGTGTAATGCTCCGGGTTTGATTTATGCTGTCCACTCTACCTGGTTCAATCCATACATAATATATCGCAAGGATACCCAGGATCAATAATCCCACTACCAGGAATAACCCCGAAGATATCCGCAGGCTGGCTTCTTCTCCCACGGATTATAATTAGTCCAGATAGTAGATAATCTTTTATCAGCTTTTGATCCATCCA
>Ga0209749_1000666_pt1 | contig 41447 bp, 36 predicted proteins | sample EPASupsiteSAE347_FD_187267 | JGI IMG/M metagenome (GOLD analysis project Ga0209749, IMG submission 187267) | Bioremediated contaminated groundwater from EPA Superfund site, New Mexico - Sample SAE3-47 (SPAdes) (version 2) | ecosystem: Environmental > Aquatic > Deep subsurface > Groundwater >...
TCCGATCCGGGAGGTGAAGATATATCGGCAATGCAGAAAGAGAGCCTTCCTTGAAACGGTGAAAACCCCGCTCAACCTGCCATTCGTCCCGGTAATAGTGCACGCTTTGCTCCAGGGACATCTTGTGTAATTTTGATAGCCTAAAATTCCCCCACCTAAGGGGCAAATGACAGCCGAAAATTCCCCCGCCCTCAACCGTCATCTGGTAGCAGGATCTGGTGAAGAAATACTTAACCAGTGTTACCGGAGGGCAGGAGGAATGATCAACATGGATCAGTACGAGTACGTTCGGACAGCACATCGGGTATACGGGAAGAGCGTACGAGAAATTGCACGGGAAACAGGACATGATCGCAAGACGATTCGGAAGGTTTTGAGGGGTGAGCCAAGTGGTTATGGTGAAAGGCAATCACAACCGTATCCGGTGCTTGGCCCCTATTTGAGCCTGATCGATTCGTGGCTGGAAGCTGATAAGAAAGCTCCGCGAAAGCAGCGCCATACAGCGACAAGGATCTATCATCGCCTGGTGAGTGAAGAAGGTTTTGGCGGCAGCGCGACAACAGTTCGCCAATACGTCCGGCAAGCCAGGATGCGTCTGGGAGTGGGTAGTTGCGAAGCCTTTGTTCCGTTGGAGCCGGATTGTGGCAAGGAAGCGGAAGCAGACTGGGGAGGGGCTGTGGCGATCATTGGCGGAGAGGAGACACGAGTCAAGTTTTTTTGCATGAGATCGAAGTATTCGGGAAAGCATTATGTTCGATTTTACCCGTGTGAGAGACAAGTAGCCTTTTTTGATGCGCATATGCGGGCGTTTCCATTTTTTGGCGGAGTTTTCGGGACGCTGATCTATGACAATTTGAGCAGCGCCGTGACATTATGATAGACGGGCACGCGCATCTAAATGAGATCGAGGCAATCGATGAGGCGATGGAGAGAGCCAGGGCGGTGGGAATTCGAGGCATTATTGCCGTTGGAATGGATAAGAAGTCCAACGAGATCACATTAGCTCTGGCTGAGCGTTTCCGTGGTTTTGTCCACCCTGCCATCGGTTATCATCCATGGTCTGTGAGTCCGGAGGGAATCGATGAGAATCTTGAGCTCATCGAGGCGCATATTGGATCCTGTGTGGCCATGGGTGAGATAGGGCTCGATTATGGAGCCAAGGCAAGGAAGAAGGTGCAACAGGCGGTCTTCGAAAGGCTTCTCGACATTGCCAGGAGACATGATCGACCCGTGATCGTCCACTCACGCTACTCCCACCAGAGGACTTTCAGCATGGTAAAAGAAGCCGGAATAGAGCGGGCGGTGTTTCACTGGTACAGTGGCCCGGCGGACGTGCTCGAAGGCATCCTCGGAAAGGGCTACTTCATCTCCGCAACTCCAGCTTTGGCGTATAGTCCTCCTCACCAGGAAGCCATGAAGATGGCCCCGTTGGAACAAATCCTCATTGAAACGGACTCACCCGTGGCTTACCAGGGAAAGGTGTCGGAACCCGCCGATCTCGTTGTTACCGTGCAGGAGCTCAGCCGGATCAAGGGCATTCCTCCAGAAGACATTGCTCGCATCACGGCGGAAGCCACGGAATTGCTCTATGGGATCTGAGGTCGTTGGTCCAAACACTGCGGCGGTGTCGGCACCGTCCGTTTTCCGGCCAAGAATATTGGGGAACCGGCAAGGCCGCCTGCTCTCGGGCAGAGAGGTGCTCCTTTTGCCTGGATTCAGAATAAGAGAATTGAACCAATCCCGGAGGTCTCCTCATGAGAGTGGTGAAACCAATGTGGCTTCTGCTGTTTTCGTTGCATCTCCTTGCTCCACCTGCACACGCTCAGGACCAGCAGACGGTACTCCCGACTGAGGCGCTCAAGTACCACCTTCAGGTCAAAGCCGTGTGCGGGAAGATCGTCGGCACCCAATACGCCAAAAGAATCCCGGGGCAGCCGACTCTACTCCATATGGGAAAGCCTTACCCGGAGCAGACCTTCACGATTGTGATCTGGGAGAGGGATAGGGGCAGCTTCAGTAAGTCACCAGAAGAGTTGTACAAAAACCGGGAAGTGTGCGTGACTGGTCTGATAGTTGAGCACAACGGGAAGCCCCAGATCGTCGTGAAGAGTCCTTACCAGGTGAGTGTGAGGCAAGCGGAGTGAATTGGGACAGCGAAGACGTTCAGCTACCCAAGACCTACGAAGGTTATGGACTTGCCTCGGATGAGGGGAAATGAGCAAACCCGATGGCAGGAGAGGCGCTTTGTGCTGAGCCGTGAGGATCGATGAGCTGGAAGCCTTTCACCATTATTCACGTACCCCACAGTTCGATGGAGATTCCTGAAGATCTGTTGGAAGACTTTCTGCTTTCAAGGGAGGAGCTCACCAGGGAGCTCCATCTGATGACCGATCATTACACCGGTGAGCTTTTCAACATTCCTGGCGTGCCTATGATTCGATTCCCGGTAAGCCGCCTGGTCGTAGATCCCGAAAGATTTCTGGACGATTCTCAAGAGATCATGGCCACCAAAGGAATGGGGGCCGTGTACACATCAACCTCCAATGGCAGGCCACTTCGAGTTCTGGATGAGTCGAAGAGAAAAGCCCTCCTTAACCGCTACTACCGGCCACACCATCTCCAATTCGACATGGCATGCACGAGGTGTCTCCATGAATCGGGAAAATGCCTGCTGATTGATGGTCACAGCTTCCCGTCTATCCCTTTGCCCTACGAACTTGACCAGATCAGTGACCGCCCCAATATCTGCATCGGTACGGATGAGTTCCACACGCCAGCCTGGCTGAGTGATATAGCCGAGCGGTCATTCCGGGAGTACGGCTTTGTCGTTTCCTTGAACGCTCCTTTTTCGGGCACCTTGGTTCCCTCTGGATACTACCGACGTGAGGCGAGGGTCATGTCTATTATGATTGAAATCAATCGCAGCCTCTATATGAAAGAACCTTATGGCTCCAAGAACGGAAGGTTTGTTGCAGTCAGGTTGGCTATTCAGAAGGTCATGAGCATACTCATCGATGCAGTGGCATCGCGCTGATCCAACAATAGATCTATCGATGTGGACTACCCCACGGCTTGACGTAAGGTCACCAAAAAAAGGAAGGCCTCCCAAGCAAAACCATGAACTGTTTCGCCTGAGAGGCCAATGTTGTGGGTAGGCATTCAACCTCCCCTTTCTACTGGTACCGCTTTTACCCCACGATCACGGTGCTTCCAGGCCCATCACCACTTCAGACCCCTTCGCACCCCGTAACCTCTCTTCAGCCTCCACCTTGGAGACTGCGTGGGAACCCCACATCGGGGACAACGGCAATAGTAAAATAAGACTTGCCCGCTGTTACGTCAATCCCGCCCACTCTGCACGACTTTGAGCCGCTTGCATTTTAGGAGCGTCCATGCGAAGTAGGGACCTGTTTTTCGTGCAGGCGCTTTGCAGTTCCATAGTTTTTCCATCTCACAAAGCGTATGTTTTCCCGCTAACTTACGTTTGGAATTGAAGGTTGTGCCATGACTTTGACCAAAGCTCATATTGTGGAAAATCTCTTTGCCCAGAACATCTTCACTAAAAGCGAATCCGCCCACATCATCGAGACTCTTTTTGAGATCGTGAAGCAGACGCTGGAAAGCGGCGAAGACGTCCTCATCAGTGGCTTCGGCAAGCTCGCCGTACACGAGAAAAACCAGCGCCGGGGCCGAAACCCTCAGACGGGGGAATCTCTCATACTGGCTTCCCGGAGAGTAGTTACCTTCAAGTACTCCGGGGTCTTGCGAGAAAAGATGAATGAATCTCCGGAAGAGAAAGAAATAAAGCCATTGCCGGTAAAATCGCGGCGATGATCTTTCAGGCTGTTTTCCCCCACTTTACAACAATTCAAAAGATCAGGATGGATAATGAGCATCAAATCAGGTTCGGCCACCTTTACCCGCTTTTACATACCAGATCTCGCGATTGAAGATTTTTGGAGCTTTGTCGATGAGAAGCTACAGGCGGGAGTGTTCAAAGGAATTGAGGATGGCGAAGAATTGGCGGTAGGATTTGCCTCCTGGGAAGACTTCTTCGATTCCACCATTGGCTCTTATCACAAGGGTGAATACGTGGCCTTCCATTTCCGAACGGATCAGAGGAAAGTCCCCTCAGTAGTCTTAAAGCAGCACGTGAGAGACGCCGTCCAAAAGTATCGAGGCGAGCATGAAGGCAAAGGACCTTCGAGGAATGAGCGAAAGGAGATGCAGGAAAACATCCGGAAGGCGCTTCTCAATCGCGCATTCACTCAGCCTTCGGCCTGCGAGGTGGTATGGAATCCCACCCAGAAGTTGATGCTTCTTGGAACTACCAGTGCAAAGACGGTGGAGGCCTTTCTCGATCACTTCGAAAAGCACTTCGCTCTGTATCCTCTCCCCCTCTATCATGTTCAATGGGCTCTTAACCTCGTTTTGCTGAACGAGCACCAAAAATTAGCTTTGAGCTCCATGGTGTCCGTAGAGTCCCCGGAAGCCATGGAGGAAGGACGGTTTCTCGGTTATGAATTCATGACTTGGCTCTGGTTCTTCACGGAAACGGGAGACGGGATCATTCATTTTGGAGAGAAGCGTCAAGCGGCAGTGCACCTGGGAGAACGACTGGTGCTCGCACTTCCCAACGACAGCAAGGAACGAGTCATCTGCACCACCCAAGATAGCGCCCTCATTGAAGCCAGGTCCGCCCTGCAACAAGGAAAACTGGTCCAGGAGATCCAACTGTTCTTGAGAGTGGCAGACGATGAATACCTTCTCACGCTGGATAGCAGTCTCTGGGCTGTCAAAGGCATCAGGATGCCAAAACAACTCCCGGATCATGATGAAGAGGATGCTGACGGGCAATTCCTTGAGCGAATGTATTTTCTGGAGGAAGTCTCTTCGATTTTGAATTCCCTGTACGGGAAGTTCCTCTCAGAGAGACTGAATCCGGCTTGGGAGACGGAGGGTTTGGCTGCCATGAGCCAGTGGATTGAAAGGAAAAATGAAGGGGAGCCCACCGGCGTACCAGGAGACCAGGGAGAATAAACAGCCTGATCGAAAGAATTTGTCAGTGTCCAGTCTCTTGGCCATACCTGAAGAGGTGCAAAACGAGGAAACCAGATGAGATGGCATCCAAGAGCTTCCAAAATATCGCATGCATCCTGGCCGTCATCGATGGATTGATTTCACTTCTAGTGAAGGAGCATCAAGGGAATTCCCTGGAGAGCAAAGTCATGGCATATGCAGCCGATATCTTTCAAAGAGTGCAGGAGTGCTATTCCTTGTGGCCGGGAGATCTCGATGAAAAGACCATGGCCAGAATGGACAGACGAATCATCGAATTTGAAAAACGCACCTTCAACGGAAACGTTGAATTTCTTGTTGCCACATCGGCTTACCTGGGTCTGCTGGATGATCTGGTCCAACGCATCAAAGATCCGATCAGGAAGGTGGGAATCAACGGACTTCTCGATGCTCTTTGGGATCTTCACCGCCACTTTGACTGCCACTTGGACCAATCCGAGCTTTACCTGACGGCCAACGCCGTCATTAAAATCTGGTACGATCTTGAAAAAGAATGACACGGAGCGGCAGTATTAGAGGATGCCATGGACTGGCTGGAGAAGAGGAAATGGCAAGGATGGTAGTGCTGATTTGAGAGTCATGGGAGGTCAAGATGGGTACGGGATATCCTTCACCCCTGGATAGGCTGCTGACGATTGGAGATCCTCGTCGATTTACGGAGTGGCCCAATTACCTTGAATTCGGCTTGACTGAAGAGAGCATCACCGATCTGATCCAAATGGCAACAGATATGAATCTCAACGAAGCTGATGGAGAGAGCTCCGAGGTATGGGCGCCCTTACATGCATGGCGAGCCCTCGGGCAGCTTCGAGCTGAGCAGGCTGTTGAGCCACTTGTGAGCATACTGAATCTTGACGATGACTGGATTGGAGATGAGCTGCCGGTGGTCTTCGGAATGATCGGGAGCAACGCCATTCCGGCGCTGGCGGAGTATCTGGCCGATGCGTCCCATGGACTGTATCCGAGGGGGCATGCTGCGTTCGGTCTGGAGAAAATCGCAAGTAGCCATCCGGAGGCTCGAAGTCAGTGTCTGGAGATATTGATGGACCGGCTGAAGCGGTCTTCTGAAAACGATCCAACTCTAAATGGCCTTTTCATCAGCTCGCTGATCCATATGAAGGGGCGGGAGGCTTTGCCGGTCATCCAGAAGGCTCTTGAGGCAAATGCGGTGGATTTGTCCATTGCCGGAGATCTGGAGGATGTGGAAATCGCGATGGGGCTCAGGCAGGAACGCTCAACTCCAAGGCCGGATTACAATCCTGAGCATTCAGAGTTACGGGCTGCACTAAAGCGATACATCGAACATGTCAGGGCTGAGCCGAAGGCCCAAAAGGGGAAGATCGGGAGGAATGATCCGTGTCCTTGCGGAAGCGGAAAGAAATACAAGAAATGCTGTCCGGGTAAAGGTAGCTGACAATATACCACGGCAGGTAAATAAGAAGCACCGCGAGTAGCGGGAAAAAGAAGAGATCCAAGAGGAGTGGCCAAAGGATATGGCAAAGCTGACCGTAACGGAATTGAAGAAGCAACTTGCCAAGAAGACGAAAGAGGAGTTGATCCGAGAAATCACGACCCTCTATCAGAAGATCCCGGAGGTGAAAGAATTCTATCAGCTCCAGGTGGGCGAAGCTGGGCAGGTGGCCGAGAAATACAAGGACATCATCTTGAAGGAATTCGCAGGGAAGGGAAGGGCGTTACCCAAGGCGAGATTGTCCGTGGGAAAGAAGGCTATCAGTGACTTTAAAAAGCTCACCAATGATCCGGAGCTGATCGCGGATGTGATGCTGACCTATGTGGAGAGCGTATCCTCATTCAATGAGGAGTACAGCGTCGGAGATGAAGATTACTACACGAGCCCTGAAGACATGTTCGAGGAGGCCTTGGCTTTGATAAAAGAGAATGGCCTTCTGCCCAGGTTCAAGGCAAAAGCCCAGGGAATCGTCAAGAATGCCACCGACAGCTTCGGGCATCGTGATACCCTTCGGTATGCATTTGAGGAAGTGTATGGCAAGCGATAACTGCCTTTACAGTATCCTTACCGGCTTCCTTGGCTACCAACTTTCCCTTTCATTGTGTCCATCCAATTCGCAGGGCTCTTCTTGAGAAGGGAGTGTCTGTGAGGCTCCAAGACGGGGGAGTGAAACATAACTCAGAAGAGAGGACGGATCGGGTTTGTCTCTTCGGATCGGTTCAAAGGTGGTATTTACAATGAATCCAGCCATACCGAAAGATGTCGAAAAGAAGGTCCGCAGGTTCGTTGAAGCTGCCGAGGCATTGAAAAGTGGGAAGGCGACATACTTTTCCATCACCAAGCTGACGAGCATCAAGAGCCTATGCAATGATCCCCAAACTGCTGCTCATTTTGTTTTATGTCTGGCAGAGCACACGATGCAGAAGGCCGAGCTCAAACCATCTCCAAGTCATCTGGCCGCGGAGGATTGGGAGAAGTGCAAGGAATTGATCTCAGAGGCTGTCCGTGCAATGCGACTACACCTTGAGCAGCCAACGGAGGAAGCTCTTTCGATATTGTGGAAGTTACTGCACAAGGTACAGGCAGTACAGACATTTTCCGGGGAACAGGTTTGGGGTAGAGCGATTCGCACTATTAACAGCTCGGACGTTCTGATTGTTGAGGATGCGCTGCTCTGTGTGCTCCACCCGCATGCAGCGTCGGAATTAGCATACAGGACCGCAAAAGATTACACGGAAAAGTACAACCCCAGCTATGGGACAGGCCTGATTCCCGAATCCGTTCCCATGTTGGAGGACATCATCAACTTTTGGACAAGGCTTGTCGAACGAATCGAATCTGATCATTCGCTGGCCGAGGTATCCGCGAGCACTCCAAAGGCCAGGAAGCGACGAGCTTCCACTCGTAAAGTTAGAAAAGTAGAAACTACCCGGACGTTGAAGGTCAAGACGACTGGCTCATTCGAGGACAGATACCCCAACGTCACGGACTTGGTGCAAAATGGATGGATTGAAATCGGGTACTCTGAAGGAAGTCGCTCTTTCATCAGAGTGTTTGATGAAGGAGGGATGGTTTGGGAAGGGAAAAACACATACTCGAACCTGGACGAAGCCTTCGAAGATGCCGAAAAGGGAATTCTAGCCTGGCTGGAAGAGAATAGTTGAGCTTTGAACATGGCACACAACAAAGGTTCACTCGGATGGATTCCCTATTCAGCCTTCTTCCGACACTTCTATATCTTCCGGCTCAACCCACACGACCTTTCCGTCACGCCAGGTTACGACTGGATTGCCCGCTCTTTTATGTTGCAGCAGAGCTTGCCGAACGGCTTTAGCAAGAGCACGATCCATGCCTTCGCGGTCATTGAAGAGCTTGCCGATATCTTTCTTGACGTTTTCCTGCATTATGAATTTACTCCGCTGAGTTTTGCCCAGATTTCCGGGTCGTGTACTTCCACATCCAGAGCACCCGTACCGCTGGCGATCATACGTGGGCTGGACACCGCCGCATTGTCGTAAAAGGACCAGCTATCCGCCAATGGTCTATAAAGCTCGAAAAAGTTGCGAAGTCCTCCCTCATACCGTCTTCTGACGACATGCTCAGAGACATTGTGGCCGCCACTCATCACTCTTTCCCTCACCCTGGCAACTGCCATTTCAGGAGAAGGTAACCACAAGAATATCAGATAAAAAAGATAACCACTGCTCTGTTTCAGCTCACTGATCCATGGAGCGAAGCTGCGGCTGGCAAGAGTGGACTCGAATGCGAAATCCGCTCTTTTTCTCCCAAGCTCATGCAACCGTTACAGCATGATCCGACCGGCATGGATTGCGACTGTTTCAGGTTGGAAGCTCGACAGGCCCACCGCAATCGTATCTGCATTGACAAACTCAACAACACCGAGGAAGTCACGCAGCAGTATCGGAGCAGCCGTGCTCTTTCCGGCGCCATTGGGACCTGCGATCAAGATCAGATGTGGCGATTCCGAGGCCATTGCACCATCCATCATCCATGAGCTTCTGTTCCCTTGGATTGTCGCACAGTCGGATCTCAATTGCCAATCCAAACAGAAGAGAGAATCCCGTTTTCACGCCGTCGAGATGAGTGAGGGGGCCGTGGTGGGAACCGCCTTCATGAATTGCCCGAAAACTGCTGGGGAAGCACAGGGGATTTTCTATGAAAGCCGGTTCCTGTAGTCCTCGTAGGCGAAGGTGCGCACTATGCGTGTCTTGCCCGTGTGGTCCCGAACGGCGATGGACGGGAGGCGGACTCCGTTGAAGGTGTTGTTTTTCACCATCGTGTAGTGAGCCATGTCGAGGAAAACGACCTTCGAGCCGATGGATAGAGGCTCAGGGAAAGAGTAGTCTCCGATGACGTCCCCGGCGAGGCAGGTCATGCCGCCGAGGCGGTAGGTGAAAGGATAATCCCCCGGCTTTCCGGCACCGGCGATTTGCGGACGATAGGGCATTTCGATCACATCGGGCATGTGAGCTGCCGCCGAGGTATCCAGAATGGCGATGTCCATTTTGTTGTGAATAATGTCGAGAACCGTGGTTGCCAGTACGCCGGTGTTGAGGGCAATGGCTTCTCCCGGCTCGAGGTAGACTTCCAGCCCGTGGCGCTTCTTGAAGTCGAGAATCAGCTCGCACAAGAGGTCCACATCGTAGTCTTTTCGCGTTATATGATGACCTCCTCCGAAGTTGACCCACTGCATTCCATCCAGAAAACTGCCGAACTTTTTTTCGAAGACCGTGAGGGTTCGCGCCAGGGAATCGGCGTTGAGCTCACAGAGAGTGTGAAAGTGCAGTCCTGAGATCCCGTCGAGATCGTTTTCGCGGAAGTTTTCCCGCGTGACCCCGAGACGGGAAAAGGGGCCGCATGGGTCGTAGATGGGGATTTTCACTTCGGAGTGCTCCGGGTTGACGCGAATGCCGCAGCGCACTTCGTCCTTGTGGCTGGAAACGATGGACTTGAAACGGTCGAACTGGGAAAAGGAATTGAACACGATATGGTCGCTGTAGTGGAGCAGCTCTTCAAATTCCGAATCCTTGTAGGCCGGCGCGAAGACGTGGACTTTACGGCCGAATTCCTCGAAGCCCAGGCGCGCTTCGTCGAGGGAGCTGGCCGCGGTGCCATGCAGGTATTTTCGTATCAAGGGAAACACGCTGAACATGGCAAAGCCCTTGAGAGCCATAATGATCCTGCATCCCGTGCGCTGTTGCACGGAATCCAGAATTTTCAGGTTTCGCTCCAGGGCCGCTTCATCGACAAGGTAGCAGGGGGTCGGAATCGCGCTCAGGTCAAAGTTCATCATCACTCCAGGAACTTCTCCGTCCAGGGTAGGCCGTATTCAGGCAGTTTTTCCATGAAGGGGGTGGGGTCCAGTTGCTCCACGTTGAAAACCCCCTGGCCCTTCCAGGCGCCGGTGAGCATCAGGAGGGCGCCGATCATGGCCGGGACTCCCGTGGTGTAGGAGATGGCCTGGGCCTTGACTTCGCGGTAGGCTTCGGCATGCTCGCATACGTTGTAGATGTAGTACTTTCTCGGTTTGCCGTCCTTGATGCCTTCGATCATGCACCCGATATTGGTCTTGCCCGTGTAGTTCTCCCCGAGAGAGGACGGTTCGGGCAGAAGGGCTTTCAGAAACTGGAGGGGAATGATCTCGCAGCCCTGGAAAGAAACGGGATCGATGCGGGTCATGCCCACGTTTTCCAACACCCTGAGGTGGGTCAGGTACTCCTGGGAGAAGGTCATCCAGAAGCGTATTCGTTTGATCGTCGGGATGTGTCTGACCAGAGACTCCATCTCCTCGTGGTACATGAGGTACATTTCTTTCGTGCCGATCTCCGGGAAGTCGAAGGGCTTGTGGACGGACAGCGGGTCCGTTTCGATCCAGCGGCCTTCTTCATAGTATTTGCCGCGGGCGGACACTTCGCGGATGTTGATTTCGGGATTGAAGTTGGTGGCGAAAGGATGCCCGTGCTGCCCCGCGTTGCAGTCCATGATATCGATGCGGTGGATCTCGTCGAAATGCGTCTTCAGGGCATGGGCGATGAAAATGTTGGTTACGCCGGGATCGAAGCCACAGCCCAGCAGAGCCATGATGCCTTTTTCCTTGAACCGCTCATGATAGTCCCATTGCCATTTGTAGCAGAACTTAGCTTCGTCCCGAGGCTCGTAGTTGGCGGTGTCGAGGTATGCCACTCCCGTTTCCAGGCAGGCATCCATGATGGTGAGGTCCTGGTAGGGCAGGGCCACGTTGATGACGAGGTCCGGCGAGACCTTCCGGATGAGAGCCACCAGCTCGGGCGTATTGTCGGCATCCACCTGCGCGATCTGGATTGGCCGGGACAACTGGCTCCTTATTCTTTCGCACTTTTCGATGGTACGGCTTGCAAGGACGATCTCGGAAAAGACCTCCGGAGCCCGGGCACATTTGTGGGTGACTACACCACCCACCCCCCCGGCGCCGATAATCAGAACTTTGCTCATTGTGGACTCCTGTAACTTTCTGGATACTTCAGTTCGTTCGTTTCTGACGAAAATGGCGCCCCTAGCATAAGGGCAAGTCAGCTCCGCGGGAAATTCTCCTAAACACGTAATCTCCTAAACATGTAATTATAAAAGTGGAAGGGAAAGGAGTCAAACAATGATGAAAACGGCGACTGCCTTCCTGATCATCCAATCAACCTGATCCGGATAGCCACCTGATCCTCATGAGGAAAGGACCACGCCGTGAGGCTCCGGCCAATCGAGGGGAACGGGAGCTGTGATGATCAGCTCCGACCCTGTGATGGGATGGGGAACGGTCAGACGCAGGGCGTGCAGAAAGAGTCTCGCGGCGGATCTTCCCCCATAGATACGGTCTCCGAGAATGGTATGATGGGCGGCTGCCAGATGGAGCCGTATCTGGTGGGTTCGGCCGGTCTCGGGGCGGGCCAGGAGGAGCGAGCGATCTTCTTCCGGGCAGCGGTGCAGCACCTTGAAGGCCGTTTCCGCCGGCTTTCCCTGCCCCCTGGGACATACACAGTAATGTCCGGCTTTGCGGCCGATGTCCTCTCGAGACATCCATTCGTCAAGCCGAGGAATTCCGGACACCCACGCCAGGTAATCCTTGACGGCCTGATGGTGCTCGAAGGCGCTTCCCAGGCGCCGGTTGGCCGAACGGTCGAGGGCAAAGATCATGATGCCGCTCGTATCCTGGTCCAGCCGGTGGTGGAGAGCCACGTACGGATCTCTCCCTCCGACCTTTTTCATATAGCGGTAGAGGGCGGCGAAGAGATTGTTGTAGCCGTCCGAAGGAGTCTGCTGGCTCGGAATCCCCGGCTCCTTATCGTAGGCCAGGATAGCGGAATCCTGGTAGACAATGCGTTGGGGGTCGATTTCATAATGACGCCGTGTCCCATGCCACGGCCAGTTTACTGCGATCTCTTCCGAGCCCGAGAGCTTTCTCGAAGGGTTGCGCTCCTGACGTCCGTCGATCTGAATAGAGCCGAAGTCGATGAGATCTGTGGCTTCTTCCCTGGCGATGCGAAGCTCCTCCGAGAGGTGATCAGCCAGGAGAGCGCCCGAAGAGGATGATCCGGCGTTCCAGCGGACGGAGGAAAGCGGGGATTGGGGCCGCTGCCCACCCGGTTCTGCCTTTGATTTAGAAATCGTCATCTGATGTGTGCTCGCCTCCTTTGGATTCACTTCCTTGGGCTGGACCCACCGCCGGCCTCCTTCTCGTTGCCCGGAAAAGAACCTTATCTGCTCCGGGGGCACCTCCCTTTGTAAACCGGCGAGGGCTGCATGGCAATAGTCCGGCACGAAATGAAGGCAACAAGGCAGCGGGCAGATATCCGGAGCGGGCAATATGGCCGCGGAGCCTCCGGCAAAAAGGGTTGACATTACATGGTCCTCCTGCAACTATCGTGGAGCGGGCGGGAGGGAAGAAGTGCTTTGAAACCTTGAATTACGCTCCATGTCTGGACGGCCTTGTAGCATGCCGTGCTTGCCCATCCGGCGAGACGTCGGCATGGTGCTTCTCAAAAGCTGCTCGAGAATGGATTTGAGGAGGATCGAATGAGCAACCTTCTGATTTTTGATACCACGCTTCGTGACGGTGCAAAATCACCAGGGACGGTTTTGACCATCGATGAGAAAATTCGAATTGCCAAACAGCTTGCCCATCTGAGGGTGGATATCCTCGAAGTGGGATTTCCGGCGGCCTCGGAAGAGCAATACGAAGCCGTCGAGCGAATTGCAAGGGAAGTCAAAGGGCCGGTGCTCGCAGTGCTTGCGCGTGCTACCAATCCGCGGGATTTTGAAATCGCTTCCAGCGTTCTAAAAGAAGCTTCCCGGTCCCGCATTCATACCTTTGTGCCTGCATCCCGCGAATACCGTGAACATTTCCTCAAGAAGAACGCCGAACAGACCTGGGATCTCGCCGTTTCCGCCGTCAGGATGGCAAAACAACATGCCTCGGATGTTGAATTCTCTCTGGTGGACGCCTTCCGGGCGAATCCCGAAGATGTTGTTCAGCTTGTGCGGGCGGCGATCGAAGCAGGAGCGGGCACGGTTAATCTGGCGGATTCCGTGGGCTGCGCACTCCCCTCCGACGTCATTCGGCTCTTCAAGCTCCTGCGGCGGGAAGTGGAGGGTTTCGACCGAACGGTTTTCAGCATCCACTGCCACAACGACCTGGGGCTGGCCCTGGCGAATTCACTGACTGCCGTTGCCAAAGGGGCGAGACAGGTCCATTGTACCATGAACGGCATCGGAGAGCGCGCCGGGAACACGCCTCTCGAGGAACTGGTGGCAGTGCTGAGCGTCCGTTCCTCCTTGTTTGACGCTCAAACCGGCATTCAATCGGACCAGATCGCACCCGCGAGCCGGCTCGTAAGACGCCTCACGGGCATCAACCTCCAACCCCACAAGCCCGTCGTGGGAAGCAATGCTTTTTCCTATGAATCGGCTGTTCCGCAACTGGCGGATTCCGTGGAGAAGCCTCCCTATGAGATCATGAGCCCTGAAAAGCTCGGCATCCGGAGCACGGGGGACGTACTGACGGCGGAAGCCAGCCTGGAACAGTTTCGCGAGCGCACGGCCGAGCTCGGGTATGAGCTGAAGGAAGAGAAGCTCGAGGAGTGCTACAAGGCCTTCGAGGATCTTGCCGCCAGAAAGGAACGGGTTTTCGACGCCGACATCGAGATGCTCATGGGCACAACGGTCGCGGTAGAGCACGTGCGCTACAAGCTCCTCTATCTCAACGTCACCGCCGGCTCCATATCGGTTCCCAACGCCACCGTTCAGCTCGAAGTGGACGGCCGGATTCTCCAGGACGCGGGATTTGGCCGCGGACCCGTCGATGCCGCCTTCAGAACCATCTTCAGAATGGCCAAACGGCTTCCTCGAATGGTCCGCTACGAAGTCAACGCCGTGACTCCCGGAACGGACGCCCAGGGAGAAGTCTCCATACGCCTGGAAGAAAACGGACATCTGGTCGACGGCCGGGCCGTGGGCACGGACATAGTCCTTGCCAGTGCCGGCGCCCTGATCGATGGGTTGAACAAGCTGGAGGGAGTGCGATCCCAGTCGGCCATTTCCGAGTACGCCGACACGGATATCTGGATGCCGAGGCTTTAAGTGTTTTGTCTATGTCGCATTCGAATGATATGAAAAGCCGGTTGATAGCTCACATTGCAATGGACGATACGGGTGGTCCTGCACCGGAAAAGTATGCTGAATTTGCTACCCCTCGATAACAGAATACGATATGAAATTCTGTGCAATTTTCTAAATGATGATCGAACAGCACAAATTCACAGGGGAGGTATATGAAAAAGACAGGCTTTCTCTATGATGAACGGTTTCAGCTTCATCTTACCGGCCCAGAGCACCCCGAGGCACCAGAGAGGTTGGAAGCAGCTTACAGAGGCATCGAAGCAGCGAATCTTCTGCGGCATCTCACTTTGATCAGTGCTTGCCGGGCGGAGCGAAAATGGATCCAGGCCGTTCATAGCCTCGGACATATTGCGCGCTTTGAAGAAGCATGCCTGAAGGGAATGATGGAACTGGACCACGCCGACAATCAAATATGTGAGTGCACCTACGAGACGGCGGTACTGGCGGTGGGGGGCATTCTCGAAACCGTGAAGCTCGTCATGGAGGGTCAGCTCGACAACGCCTTTTGTGCCGTCCGGCCTCCCGGGCATCATGCGGAAGTGAGCAGGGCCCTCGGCTTTTGCTATTTCAACAACGTTGCCATCGCCGCCAGATATTTGCAGATGGAATGGGGAATCGAGCGCGTGGGCATCGTGGACTTCGACGTGCATCACGGAAACGGGACGCAGCACATTTTCGAGAGCGATCCCACCGTGTTTTATTATTCCATTCATGAACATCCTTCGTTCTCTTTTCCCGGCACCGGGCGCGAGTTCGAAAAGGGCTCGGATTCGGGCCTGGGATACACCCTGAACTCACCGGTGCTGCCCGGCCAGGGCGACGAGGAATATAAGAAGCTTCTCCATAGGGATCTCCTGCCGGCCTTCGAAAAATTCAAGCCCGAAGTCATCCTGGTGTCCGCCGGCTTCGATGCTCACAAAGATGACGATATGTCCAACATCCATCTCTCGACTGAGACCTTTTCGTGGATCATGGAAAAGATTGTGGAAATGGCGGAGAAGTATTCGAGGGGAAGGCTGATTTCCATCCTCGAAGGGGGATATTCCATCGAGCGCCTCCCCGAGCTGATAAAGAATCATGTCGAGATCTTATTGGGCAAGTAACCTACAAAAGCGGAGGATGGTATGTTCATCGATAAGACAATGACCAAAGATGTCATCACTATTGATCCCGACGCCAGTATCCTTGAAGCAAAGCAATCCATGGAAACGCACCACTTCCATCACCTTCCCGTGGTGGACAAAGACAATACCCTCATCGGCATCGTTACGGATCGTGATATCCGAAGCGCCATGCCGTCCGCCTATCAGACCGCCGATGAAGTCGCCAAAGGAAACGAACAGCTTGCCCGGCTCAAGATCAGCGACGTCATGACCAGGGACCCCGTCGCCATTTCTCCCGCCAATACCCTCGAGGACGCTCTGCTGCTGATGGAAAGAATGCCGGTGGGGGCTTTTCCGGTGGTGGATGAAGATAGAAAGCTGAAAGGTATCGTTTCCATCCGTGACCTCATGCGGGCCTTCATCAACGTTTTGGGGATCGAAGAGCCCGGAACCCTGCTGTGTATTCTCGCCGAAAACAAGCAAGGCACGATGAAGCGCATCGTGGACGCCATCACCGAAGAGCGCATCCCCTTCGGAAGCATCCTCGTCGCCCGGCACTGGGATGAGAATAAAAGAGCCGTATTTGCATATCTTCTGACGAGCAACGTGGCTCACGTCAAAAGGAAGCTCGAAAAGCTGGGGTTTACCCTTCTCAATCCCATGGAATGGTATTTGGATCAGATGCCAAAGCGTGAATGAGGCACAAGGGGAGGGACTCGATAAATAAATGCCAAACTCGTCATTCCCCCATGTTTTTGGCTGGATTCCAGCCAAAAACATGGGGGAATGACGGCTGGCGTTGGAACTGAATCTAATCAGTTGATCTCTTCCGCCGCCTCTCGCGCGGCATTGAGCCACTGCGTGAGGTCCGAGGCCGAAACGGTCCTCTCCGCGGCCTTCAATACTTTTCCCGTTGCCACATCCACCAGGCGCAGATCTATGCGCACCATGTCTCCACTCACCAGGTAGGCTCCGAAGACCATCATTCGGGCTCCGACCAGCTTGCCGAGCTTAAGGCGCGTATTTTCGTCGGCAAGCTCCGAGCTTCCCAGATGCAGCTCCTCCAGGGCAAGGAGCAGGCGCTGCCTCTCTACAAGGGTATGCTCGCCTTTGCTTCCCATGACCTCCATGACCCTGGCGGAGAGTGCCTGTCCAAGATCCGGCTTCATGGAGTTGGAAGGGCTCAAGTCGTCCAGATCCCAGACTGCGATCGTGCCGCCCTTTTCCTGCACCGCGGCCGGCGGCTGGGCAGTCTGCCGAGGAGCACATGAATTGAGGGCGAAGAGCGTCAAAACGAGCAAAAGCCATGCAAGGGGTTGGGATCTTTCCATTCTTTTCTCCGTCGGAACCTTTTCTCCATCAAATCTTTCCATCATCAGATCTCTTCAGCCATCAGATCTTTCCATCTTTCTCGCCAAGAGCAGCCACGTCCAATTTCTCCTGCACTTTGACATCGGGTCTCACAGCCCCCTGTCCGCTGACGATTCTGGCAAAGCAGAGATCCGGCTCAACCTGCATCACCTCGACTTCACCTATGGACTTCTCGGAGGAGCGAAGCTTTTTCCCTTTGTACTCTATTTCTTCACCTTCTTGCAGAAGGTTGAATTTCGTTCCCTGCACAACCCCCTGTTTGGCTCCGATATTGAGGATCGCCCGGTCTCCCGTGAGCTTCACGACGTATCCTCGCAAAGGGAATTTGGAGATCACCGCTTTGAGTATTTCACGGTTGAGATTGAAAAGCTCTTTTTCGAGGGAGGATTGAGGTCCGATTTCCTTATTGATGATGATGGGAATGGATGAAGTTTCGGAATCGATGAGTCTGAGATTCAAAAGAGTCATCCCCGGCAGGAACTGAACGGAGCCGGTTCCGATAAGCTTGCAGGCCAGGACTTTGCCAAGCTTCAGTTGCGTTGCGGGGTCCGCCAATTCCGAAGAGCCCAGGTTGAGGTCCTCCAGCAGCCGATCCATCAAAACGCGCTCCACCACCTGTACTCTGTTCGAGGAATTGAGCAAATCGGTCAACTGTATCGTCATCACGGAGGCAAATCCGTCTCGCTCGGCAAGCAGCCCTTTTTCCTGGAAGTCCACAAAGGATAGGATCATCGGGCGGGACGTCCAGGAATCCTCGTCTTTGGAAGGGGTTTTCTTCTGGGTGCGAAAGCGCTCGGACAATTCCTTCACGAGCCGGTCCACGCGCTCCCGGCGCTTATCGTCCTTCTGGTAGTCCACCATCTCCCGGGCCTTCTTGGCCAGAACGGTAGCAAAGACGTCGCTTTTTTCCGTCTCCATCGCTTTTCGGTAGGTTTCCAGGGCCTTGTTCCACTTGCCTTCTTTCTCGTAGGTCAGCCCCTTGTTCGTCGTACCCTCAATGTAGTAGGGATCTATGGCGATCGCCTGATCGTAGAGCTCCCTGGCCTTTTCCGTTTGACCGCTCTTGGCGTACATTCGGCCGAGCTGATTGTAGCTCACGGCTTGCTGATAGGGAGGAGCCTCCTTCTTTTGCACTGCCTTCTCATATTCCGCCCTGGCGTCCGCATGCTTGTTCTGGGCGTAGAGGGCCTCGGCCTTGATTACATGGGGATAGCTTCGCTTAGGCGCTTTTTGCTCCACCTCCCGGGCCAGTTTGAGGGCCTTTTCGGTTTCACCTTTTTTTGAATGAACGGCGGCCAATCCCTCTTTCCCCACAATTTCCGCGTTTCCGGGCTTCTGGGCCATATCCTGAAAGACCTGCCTTGCCTTTTCGATGTCCCCGCTCTTTAAGGCCGCATGACCCTTGACCGCTCTTGCCTCGACATTTTCCGGGTCCTTCTTCACTACTTCGTCGCTTATGGCCATTGCCAACTGAGTCTGCTTCTGCTGCAATTCCCTCTCGGCCACTCTGACAAGCATCATCTCCATTGCCTTACCGCCCCCCTGGAAGCTGTCGAGTACCTGGAGGCCGGGGCCGACGATGCAAATGGTGGGCAGTACATCCTGTGCGTCATAGAGCTTGCAGCAGGTGTTCGAGGAATCGAGCAGTATGGGGAAGATCAGGCCCGCCCCCGAGGCGAATGCCGCCACTTTGTCCTTGGGCGATGGAGTTATCGCCCAGACATTCAGGTTGGCTTCCTTGTATCTCTTTGCAAGATCATTCAGCCTTGCCAGGCCTTGCTGGTTGGATTTCGATTCCGCGTCGAAGAAATAAAGGATGGTCATGGGCCGCTTTTCGAGCTGCGAAAGATTATAGACCCGGTCCTTGAGGTCCTTCAGAGAGAAACCGGGGGCCTTGGAGCATGGAGCGGGTGCGGCATTGGAATCGACGGCAGCGAAGGCAATTACTGCCAATAACGCCAGAAAAAAAACCGTATACCTGTATGCGGCGATCATCCCTTCCTCCTTTTTCATCGGCTGTCCTGCTGCAAGACGTCGAGCAGGGCGTTGACGCGGTTCTGTTTGTTTTCACCTACCATGACCGAGCTTTCGAATTCAGGGTACCCGGCCATGACAATCTGTACTTCGTGACGCCCGGCGGGCAAGGGCACCGTTCCGGGCGTTTGCCCCCTCTCCGTGCCGTCGACGATGATCGAGGCTCCGGGGGGATTACTTTCAAAAACTACGTTATGCATTCCCGCCGGGATCCGTGGAGTCAGATCGGGCGGCGGCGCCGGGGGCAAGATCGCCGAAGTTTCGACGGAATTGGTTACGGGCCGCCGATCATTGTCGGCGGGTCCGGAGCCCGGTGTATTCAGCTTCAAATATGCAAAGACTCCGCCGAGCATCAGTACAACGACCGCCGAAACAACGGCAACGAGGGCTCGCGCATGCGGCATACGGGACAACGATAACCGGCGGCCGGCAGGAACCGCATGCAGATCGCCAAGGCAGCACTTTAGAGCGTCCGCCAATTCCTTGCCGTTCGCAAAGCGTTTTTCCGGTGATTTAGCCAGGCACTTCATAATAATGCGCGAGAGCTCCCGGGGTGCCGCATTATTGACCTTGCTGGGCTCCGGAGGATCGTCGCAGGTTATGCATCTGAGGAGCGTCGCTATGTTGTCACCGCCAAAAGGTCTTTTCCCCGCTGTCATTTCATAGAGAATGATCCCCAGAGAAAAGATATCGGCTCGTCCATCCACATCCTGACCCAACGCTTGCTCGGGCGACATGTAGGCGGGGGTGCCCAGAATGGTCCCGGCCTGCGTGCGGCGGGTAGCTTCCGGGTCTTCGATGTGAGCGATGCCGAAGTCGGTTATCTTTGCCTGTCCGTCAGGAAGGACGATGATGTTGCTTGGCTTGATATCCCTGTGGATTATGCCTCTCTTGTGCGCGTAGTCGAGCGCCTCGGCTACCTGTGCTCCCAGCCGAACGGCATTCTCCACGCTGAGCGAAGTCTTTTCCCTGATGAGCTCGTCAAGCGGCTTTCCCTCCAGAAGCTCCATCGAAATATAGACAGTTCCATGATCTTCGCCGATGTCGTGCACCACGACAACGTTGGGGTGTGAAAGGCGACCGACGGCCCTGGCTTCTTGCACGAAGCGAACCATGAATTCCTCGGAAGTAACCAGATCGGGTCGAAGGACTTTCAAGGCGATCATCCGGTTGATGCTCGGGTCATGGGCCTGGTATACCACTCCCATGGACCCTTTCCCCAGTTCCTTCACAATGTCGTAACGCCCATATTTCATAAGAAGCTTATCTCCCCAAGAACTCCAGCACCGTGTCGACGGGAATGATAAAACCCACGGTCTCCGTGCCGCGATACCTGCCTTTGACGACGGCGACCAGGGCGCCTTCTTCGTCAAACACCGGACTCCCACTGCTGCCGGGCTGCGTATCGAGATTGACCTGACAAAGCAGCATACCCTCGGCCAATCTGAGGGGTCCGGTCACCACGCCGCTTACGATTGTCCCCGATGAGCCCAGAGGGTACCCTATGGCGTAAATCTTCTCTCCCATGCGTGGAAGTGGCCGGGCTCTTTTCAAGGAGACAATGGATTCGGGCCGGAGGTCGATCTTCGTTAGCGCAAGATCCTTTTGGTGATCTATTTTCGTGATATGTCCACTGATCTTCTTTCCATTCGGAAAATTGACGGTCAAAGAAATGGAGCCCTTTATATCGTGCGCCGTGCTGATGACAAGCCCGGTCTCGTCGATGAGAAAGCCCGTCAACTGTATGTGCCCGGTGTTCTCATCGCCGGTGATGCAAACGACTGCCGGCCTGTGCGCGGCAACGGCCTTGGGGATCGTTTCGGCGGGACCCGTGACTTCGCTCAATCCGCTTTTTGTATATTTGTCGAGGAAAGACCAGAGGTGCTGCTCACTACACCTCTCCGGCGGATGATCAGGCGAATGTTGCACAAGTACGTCCGTAAAGAGTGCCGAGCGGGATTCCAGATCGATCTGCCAATCACCCGCTCCACCACCCGTGGCCGTCAGCCGAACATGGCTGGGTCCCGGCTGTACCCTGGATGTCTGACGACCGCATTCTCCCATCCAGCGAGAGATGATTTTCTCGGACTCCGCGAGAGGCATGGACAGGGTTCTTCGGCTATCCTCTCCCGCACCCGCGGGGGGTGCGGTGGATGAAAAAATAAGCAGGCATAACATCAAGTGACATAGCAATCTGCTCATCATCTTCTCGCGCAGCCCTGGTCGAAACGAAAGATCAGGACCTGTGAAGACGTTCCGTACTCATCTCGAGGATCTCACGGCGGCGGTCATGGCATCTCCGCGGCGATAGTCGGTGAGAGCAGGCCCAGCGCGGAAAGCTCGGCGAGGGCCTCCTGTGCCGACACGAGTGCCGCATCTTCCATGAGGGCTTTCTGGTACAAGCGTCCAGCCTCGTCATAGTTGCCTTTATCGCTCATATCGACCCCCTTGAAGAAGCTGAACAGAGCATCGCTGTTCGTAGACAGCGGTTTTTGTAATTCCACCTTCTGTGCGGCGGTGAGGTGAATCTTGAGTGCGCCTACGACTTCGCCAACCATTTGCTTTTCAAGCTTGAACAAAGCCTCCATATTTCCCGAGGCTTTTATGTTTTTCAATGCCTTTTCCTTGCGAACGTCCAATATTTTCGAATCGACCTCGAGAAGCTCCGCCTTGTCTATGACGCCTCCCAGCAGCCATTGTGCGCCAAGCAGACCGCCCAAGGTCGCCGATGTTCCGGGGGATACGAGGCTTGCCTTTTCCAGGTTCATCTCGTCGATGAGTGCCTGCAGTTTTATTCTTTCCACCACATTCAGACCATTCACTTTGGAAAGATCCGTGGTGAGCATGATCGCCAGCCCCTTCTCAAGCGGGTCCAGGTCGGGGACGGTGCTAACGTTCTTGAAATACAGGACCGCCACGGTACGTGGGGCGATGTTGGCTCGAACGTTCTTTTCACTCTTGAGCATTTCATGAGCCCATGTCTTGGTCTCCGGCGTTACGACTTGACCTGCCATGGATGGGGCGACCAGCGGGTCCGAGAAGCAAATTGCGAGCAGGAAAAAGACAACAAGCATCGCTCTCATTCGTTCTTCTCCTCCGGGCCGGTTCACATCTTCATTGAATATTCGACGGAACTCGGCAATTTTTCTTCTGCATTTTTTTCAACAGCTTTTCAAAACGAGATGCACGGTGACTTATAGCAGCTAATAACAGAATACTTCCAGAATACAACAAGAATCTGATAAACTCCGCTCGTGCAGCCATTTACCGGGTTGGGCCGATTATTCGAGCAGAAAAAGTCTTGGGAATCGTTCAATGTCGCCTTCGTGCCGAGGTCGGCAAAACAGGATTATGATGTTTCCAAAAGCTCTCTTACTGGCAGTTTGCCTGTTCACCATTCTCTTGTGTACGAACTGCGCCAACAACATACACATGGATCATTTGGCTTGCGATGCCAAGATCGCGGAGGATGCGGCAGTGTGGACAATGCCGGGAGAACAGAGCATTCTTACGCCTGATATTTACAAGGAAGCAGCTAACATACAAGGAGGAAACCGAAGGGAGCAAGTCATTGATACCGTAGCATACGTATGGAATAACTATGCCTATGATTTATACTGTAATTCCGATATGTTTTCGAGGACGGCGGACGAGCTGTGCAAAAGCGGAGTACTTGGGGGATGTGCCGATTACAGTCTGATCATAGCTGCCTTGCTTAGAGCCAGGGGAGTTCCGGCCAGGATACTTATAACGGTCAATGTGAAATGGATGCTATGGATGCAAGCTCACCAGCAGGATGTGATGTCGATTCCTTTTGGCCATAGCTTCATTGAAGTCTATTTGGAAGATGGCTGGTGGCTCCTGGATCCCGTCAAGAAGATCTTGTACGGTCAGTATATTCCCCAGTCGGCCAGCTTACCTGAGTGGCAGTACCTGTTAGCGGGAGGTCTGGATTTTTGGAGCATGGGGCTGAGTGACATCCAGAGCGCCAGAAAGATGTTCATAGAATTCGGTCTTGCTTTCAATAAAGATACGTACAACAAACCCGATTATCCTTCCTTTCCGATAGAGGGGAAATGAAGGGTTTCCGAGCCATGCCACTGAATACCACCTGTGTGCTTATGATATGAATGGACAGCCCCGCCGTTTTGGCCTAAATGTTAAGGCTTGGGGTAATTGTCCGGGTATATATGCTGTTACCTGAAAGTGGCTCTTGGACAGGAGGGTGTTATGGGTCGAGATGCGGGCAATGCGATTACGCGGCGGGATTTCGTCAAAATGGCCGGAGCCGGAGCTCTGGCGGTGGGATTGGGGACGGGAGGGGTTTTTCCCCGTAATGGGCGTGCAGCCGGGAAAACCTTGAAAATTCTGCAATGGTCTCACTTCGTGCCGCGATATGACAAGGACTGGTTTGACGGCTTTGCCAAACGATGGGGGGAGGCCAATGGGACTGAAGTGACCGTGGATCACATCAATCTAGCTGAAATCGGGGCTCGCACGGCCGCCGAGATTTCCTCCGGGGTAGGGCATGACCTTATCGAGTGGATCTCGCCTCCGGCTCAATTCGAGCCGAGCGTCCTCGACCTGACCGATGTCAACCAGGAAGCGGAAAAGCGGTTCGGCAAGCAGCATCCGCTCTGTACCAGGAGCTCGTTCAATCCGAATACGAAAAAGTTCTATAGCTTCTGCCACGGGTGGGTTATCGATCCGGGCTGCTACCGAAAGAGTCTCTGGGAAAAGGCCGGTAAAGGCCAAGGCCCTGAAACGTGGGAGGATCTCATTACCCACGGGGGCAAGATAAAAAAAGAGCAAGGCATTCAACTGGGTGTGGGCCTCTCCCAGGAGCTCGACTCCAACATGGCCGCGCGGGCGCTTTTATGGTCCTTCGACAGCAGTATTCAGGACGCCATGGAGAATGTCGTCATCAACAACGAGCGCACCATGGAGGCCGTGGGCTTCATGGCCAGGCTGTTCAAGGAATCCATGACACCCGAAGTGTTTGCCTGGACGGCGGTTTCCAACAATCAGGCGCTCATCGCGGGGAAAGCCGCATTCATTCTCAATTCAATTTCGGCATATCGCTCCGCCCAGAAGGAAGTGCCCGAAATCGCCAAGGACATCTATTTCGTGCCTGCCTTGAAAGGACCGAGGGGGAGCGGGTGGAGCTCCGAGCACGTAATATATAATTATATCGTTCCCAACTATTCGAAGAGTGCGGATACTGCCAAGCAATTCATGCTGGCGCTCGTTGAAAGCTATGATCAGGCGATGTACGCAAGCGAGCTTTACAACTCACCGGCTTTCTTCGATGCTCAGATTCCGGGGGGCGAAAGAGGCTACCCTGGCGTAGCCGGCGCCAAGATATTGCGCGACCTTCACAACGCCTGGTTCGACGACGATCCATTCCGCCTGGAGAGCGAAGAAAAGGGGAAGCTTTCGGTCTTGAAGAAGGCGGAGGAATGGAGCACGAACGTCGGCCATCCAGGTCCGGCCAATTCAGCTATAGGAGAAATTTTCGCCACCTTTGTGCTGCCCAACATGCTGGCCAATGCCGCGCGCGGCATGGAGCCCGCCCTGGCGGTTTCCCAGGCGGAAACCCTGATCAAGGCTATTTTTGAAAAATGGCGCAAGAAGGGGCTCGTTGGTGGTACGGCGTGATGATCTGCTCCCCGCGGGTCGAGGACGGGATGGAGTATAGGATGGAGTAAGAGAATGGCTCAGGTGGAGACAAAAGGTCTCACGAAGCTTTTCGGCGGCGTCAACGCCGTCGATAATATCGACTTGATGACGCAAGAGGGCGAATTCCTGGTGCTCCTGGGGCCTTCGGGGTGCGGAAAAACCACCTTGCTGCGCATGATCGCGGGACTGGAGGAGCCGACCTCGGGAGAGGTGCTCATCGGCGGGCGGGTGGTGACTAACCAGCCTCCGCGGGTGCGAAACATCGCCATGGTGTTTCAGAGCTATGCTCTCTACCCGCACATGACGGTATTCAAGAACATAGCCTTTCCCTTGCAGACCCGCGGGATGAAGAAAGACGACGTCCGGAAGAAAGTCGAGTGGGCGGCGGGGATGTTTGGAATCGGGAAGCTGCTGGATCGCAAGCCACGGGAGCTCTCGGGCGGAGAGCGGCAGCGCGTGGCCATTGCACGAGCCATGGTGCGCAACCCCAGCATTTTTCTCCTGGACGAGCCTCTTTCCAACCTGGACGCCAAGCTGCGAACCTCGGCCCGCGAGGAGCTCCAACAGTTCCAGAAGCGTGTCGGCATCACCACGCTCTACGTCACTCACGATCAGGTGGAGGCCATGGGGCTGGGAGACCGGATCGTTGTCATGAACAAGGGGAGGGTGAGGCAAATCGGCGTTCCACGGGAAGTCTACCAGAAGCCTGCCGATACCTTCGTGGCGTCCTTCCTTGGATCGCCTCCCATGAACCTGATCGAGTGGGGGCACTTGTTGATGGGCTTCCGTCCCGAGCATTTTCTCCCCGTGGAAGTGAAAGCGAGCAACGCCGAGAGCAATGTCGTGCGGTTCGAATTCGAGGTCACCTGGGTCGAGGATCTTGGCTCGGACCGCCTGGTCTACGGCGACATTGGCCATCAGTGCGCCCACAGGCATGTCATTTCCAAGATACCCGCAAATGTCGGTGTCTTCATTGAAGGTGGAAAGACCTATTCTTTTGCGGTAGCACGGGAGGATCTTCGCTTTTTCGACCGGGAGACTGGTCTTCATACCGACACAACCCCCTTGTGAAAGGCTGACCATGGACGTTTCAGATGGGGCATCCATCACACAGAAGCTTCCCCCGGAGCGAAGCCGTTTCGGGCGGCTGTTGGACAACGAGCGGCTCCTTGCGTCGCTGATGATCGCTCCGGCCATACTCTATATCGGTGTAATGGTGGGCTTTCCTTTCTCCCTGGCCATTCTCTACAGCCTCAGCGACGCCACGACCGGAAACCAAACCCTCCACTTCGTGGGGTTGAGAAACTATATCGATGTCCTTGGTGATCCGGTCTTTCGTAAATCCCTCTTGAACACGTTTTTCTTCAGTCTTTGCTCCCAGGCGCTGGTACTGGTGCTGTCGAAGATCCTTGCCCTCGCCCTGGTGCGGAATTTTCGGGGAAAGCGGTTGGTGCGCTTCCTGATTTTGCTTCCCTGGACGGCCCCCATTTCCCTGGGGACTATCGGATGGCTGTGGATGCTCGATTCCATCTTCAGCCCCTTCGACTGGATTCTTCGCAAAATGGGCCTCCTCGGCGCACCGGACGCCCTCTTCGGGCCGCTTTCAAACCTCTACTGGCTGGGAGAGCCCTCTTTGGCGATGCTCTCGGTGATCCTGGTCCATACCTGGCGAATGCTGCCCCTGGCAACGGTGATCCTGCTGGCGGGGCTGACGTCCATTCCCCACGAGATTCTCGAAGCGGCGGAAATCGACGGCGCGGGGTTTTGGAGGCGCCTTTTTCGGATCACGATCCCGCTGATGCTTCCCATTATGACTATTGCGCTGCTTTTCGGGATCGTTTTTACCTTTACGGACATGACCGTCGTCTATGTCCTGACTCGAGGCGGACCTGTCCACAGCACACAGGTCTTGAGCAGTTGGGCGTTCTTTAAAGGCATCGAAGGTGGAGACCTGGCCCAGGGCGCCGCGGTGGCTGTCTTCCTCTTTCCAATGCTGGCCGGCGTTGCCGCCCTGATGCTCAAGCTCGCTCACCGTACGGAGGTGGCCTGATGGCCCGCTTGAGAAAAATCGGAGCACGAAGCTCGCTCTACGGCATAGTGACCTTTTTCGTCGTCTTCAGTGTTTTCCCCTTTTACTGGATGCTCATCGCCGCCTTCAAACGGGACCACGATCTGTTCAACCCGGCGAACAATCCATTCTTGTTCAATGAGCCCGCCACGTTGGAGCACTTGCGAACGTTGCTCTTCGACACGCTCTTTCTGAAGTATCTCGCCAATACATGCCTGGTGGGAGTGGCGGTGGTATGCATCACTGTATTGATTGCCGTTCCCGCGGCCTACAGCCTTGCACGCTGGAGCGGGCGATGGGGAGAAAACCTCGGAATCGGTATTTTTCTCACCTATCTGGTTCCGCCAACCCTCCTCTTCATCCCGCTGTGCCGGGTGATCACCGCCTTCAGGCTGAATGAATCTCTTGGGGCACTGATCCTGATCTACCCCACTTTCACCATACCATTCTGCACCTGGCTGCTGATGGGGTTCTTCAAGGCGATTCCCAAAGACATCGAGGAGCAGGCGATGATCGATGGCTGCAGCCGCATGGGGGCCATGGTACGCATCGTTTTTCCTCTTTCGGTTTCGGGGCTTCTTACCGTGGTGGTTTTCGCCTTTACCCTGACCATGCATGAATTCATCTACGCTCTGGCGTTCATCTCGGTCTCAGCCCAGAAGACCATCAGCATCGGGGTGCCGACCGAGCTCGTTCGCGGAGACGTCTTCCGCTGGGGGCCTCTCATGGCCGGCGCCCTGATTCCCAGCATTCCCGTGGCGGTGCTCTACACTTTCTTTCTCGACAAATTCATTGCCGGCTTTACCATGGGGGCCGTGAAGTAAAGAGCTTAACGGGATGTGGAAGGCTATGTTCAGGAAAGCCGGGATGGAACCCGTGCGAAAGGCACTGATCGTTTTCATGCGCTACCCGGAAGTGGGTAAGGTAAAAACGCGGCTCGGAGCATCGATCGGGATGGAAGAAGCTGCGTGGGCTTATGAAAAGCTTGTGCGCAGAGCTCTGGGTGTTGTCGTGGATCTGAAGCATATCCACTCCGAGGTTGAAGCCTTTGTTTTCTTCACACCCAACGACGGGAAAGGAGAGATAGGACGGGCTTTTCCCGGACCATGGCAATTTATCCCACAGGAAGGCCGTCATCTTGGTGAGAGAATGCAAAGGGCTTTCGACCACGTGATGGCTTGTGGCTATAACCGGGCAGTGATGATAGGCACGGACATCGCCGACGTTGACGTTGCCACGCTGGAAGAAGCCTTCGATGAGCTGGAACCGGGATGCGCCGTTTTGGGACCTGCCGCTGATGGAGGTTTCTATCTCATTGGATTGGACCGCCCCTGCGCGTCGGCATTTGAACATGAGCAGTGGGGAACGGACGGGATTTATGGGAGAACGGAGCGGTTGCTCTCCGAGGCCGGTTTTCATGTTCGAAGAGTGCGGCAGAGACAAGACATAGATCGCCCTGAAGATCTTTCCTTTCTGAAGGACAAGGCCTTCTTTCGAGACAGCCTTTCCGTGATTGTTCCCACTCTGAGCCCCATCGATCATTTGCGGCCTTTCCTGGCTCTTCTGGAGACGTCGCTTTGGCCCGGCGACGAGATCATCGTGGTCCGTGGTAAAAACGGTTCGGCGGCAGATTGCCGTGATTGTGATTCAGGACGCGGGGAAGACTGCCGGCGTATTCGACTTCGATGCATAGATTCACCACCGGGCAGAGGCCTTCAGATGAATCGTGGTGCAGACATCGCTCGAGGCGGCCTTTTTCTCTTTCTGCACGACGACTGCGTGCCGCCTCCTCATTTTGCTTATGCCGTTCGTAAGATCCTGGAAGCTCCCCGAAAGAGCCTGGGGTGTTTTCATCTTGCCTTTTCCCCCTCCAGCCCGGCTTTGGACGGAATTGCGCGGTGGGCCAATTTTCGGACACTCACCTTTGCCTTGCCCTACGGGGATCAGGGGCTCTTCTGCCGGCGTGAGATTTTCGAGAAAATGGGTGGATTCCGCAGACGGTACTTGATGGAAGATGTGGATTTCGTCCAGCGCTGCAGACAATGGGGCGATCTGATGATTCTTCCCGAGGCAATTCGCACTTCATCACGGAGATATCTCGAGAAGGGAATTCTCAGAGCGTCTCTGCAAAATCACCTGCTCATGCTTTGCTATTACTTGGGCATAAGCGACAAAAAACTGCATTCACTCTACTACAGGTTGTAGAGCTCGATGAGTCCCGTTAGTGTTTCGATTCACCGACTCACCGCCCCTCCATCCAGCACCTGGCGTATTGCCCTGGCGACGTCCCTCGTGATGAGAGGCTTGAGCAGGAACTCACGAATTCCGAGGGCCTTGGCTTTTTCGGCGGTTATGATCTCGCTGAATCCCGTGCAGAGAATGATCGGAATGTCGGGGCGGATCTTCAAGAGCTCCGTGGCGAGCTGGACTCCGGTCAGGTGGGGCATGGTCTGGTCGGTCATGACGAGATCGAAAGCATCGGGATGGGCTCGGAAGAGCTCCAGGGCAGCCATGCTGTCCGTCATGATCGAGACGGTATAACCGAGGCGGTTGAGGCGCTCCTGCGCCATGTCGGCCAGGGCTTCTTCGTCGTCGACGAAGAGAATCAATTCGTCTCCTCCGATGAGGGCGGCATCGGCAAGGTGATCTGTCTTCTCAGTTTCGTCCGTTTCGATTTTGGGTAGATAGACATCGAAAGTGGTTCCCTCTCCCGGCTTGCTGTTGACCGTTATGAGGCCTCCATGGCTCTTGACGATGCCATGGACGACGGCGAGGCCCATTCCCGTCCCTTCACCGGCGCTCTTGGTGGTGAAAAAAGGGTCGAAGATACGTTCCATAATCTCTCGATCCATGCCATGGCCCGTGTCGTTCACGGTCAACCGGAGGTAGGGTCCCTCGTGAATTCCCTGATGAAGAGCCGTCAGGCTGGTATCCGGGTCCAACTGAGCATTAGCGAGCTCCACGTGCAAGATTCCGCCTTTTTCCCTCATGGCGTGGGCCGCATTGGTGCACAGGTTCATGAGAACCTGGTGTATCTGAGTCGGGTCGGCCAGGACGAGGTCCCCCTGGGGAACGACGGCGATGTTTTGTTCGATTTCTATGGTCGAAGGAAGAGAAGCCCGTAGCAGCTTGAGGGCTTCTTTCACGATATGGCTGACTCCCACTGGCTTGCGCTCCTGCTCCGTCTGGCGGCTGAAGGTGAGGATTTGCTTCACCAGGCTTTTTGCGCGCTCTCCCGCCTTGAACACCTGTTCGAGGTGACGCCTCATGGGACCGGCCGTGGTCGCTTCATCCATGGCCAGTTCGGTGTAACCCAGGACGGCGGCCAGGATGTTGTTGAAATCATGAGCGATGCCCCCTGCCAGAGTACCGATGGCTTCCATCTTCTGAGCCTGGCGGAGCTGCCTTTCGAGCCGCGCCTCATGGGTCACGTCCCGCTGGACGGCCACGTGGTCGATGATGGCTCCGGAGCTGTTCCGAACGGGCGAGATACTGGTTTCGAGATCGAAAGGCGAGCCGTTCTTGTTCCGGTATGTGATGCGCCCCTTCCACACTTCGCCTCGACTCACCGTGTCGCGCAATGTACGGTAGAAGGCCGGATCGTGCAGATCGCTCTTTAGGAAGCGAGGATGTTTCCCAATGACCTCGTTTCGGCTGTAGCCGCTTATACGCTCGAAGGCCGGGTTGACGTATTGAATGATTCCTTTTGCGTTGGTGATGACGACGCTTTCGTTGGCCTGCTCGATGGCTGTAGCCAGGCGAAGATGCTCCTCCTTAGCCTGTTTGCGCTCCGAGATGTCTTTGAAGACCACGACCGTGCCTACCAGCTTGTCATGCTCGTCTCGCATGGGCGTGCTGGCATACTCGACGGGAAAGTTTGTCCCGTCCTTCCTCCACAGCACCTCGTTGTCTCTGTGCTGGCTGAGGCCGCTCTCGATGGCCCGGTAATTGGGACATTCCTCCTCGGGGTATGGGGCTCCATCGGCCTTCGAGTGATGCAAAAGGGGATGGGCAGTCTCTCCGATGAGCTGGTCGGCACGCCAGCCGCTCATTTGCATGGCGGCGTTGTTGAAGAAAGTGATGCGTCCTTCCAGGTCCATTCCGAAAATTCCCTGGTCCACGGCGTCCAGGATCAACTTGTTCTGCCGGCCCAGATTCCCGGCCACCTCCTCCGCCTGCTTGCTTTCGGTTATATCGAAAGCCGCCGTCAGCACGGATTCCTGTCCTTCGAATTCGATCAACTGCTCCGTGAAATCGACCCATCGCTCCTCGCCGCTCTTGCGAACGATCTCGATTTCGTCTCGCAGAAGGATCGGCTCGCCGCGCTGTCTGGCCTGCTCCCGTTCCTTGATGCTTTCTTGAAAGTCCGGATGGATGATCTCCCAGAAATACTTGGTGAGGAGCTCTTCCTTCGTGTAGCCCGTAATATGCTCGGCCGCGGGATTGGCATATGTGAATTTCTCGCTGTCGTGAATAGTGATGGCGCACGGCGCCGTTTCCACAAGGGTACGGTACCGGGCTTCAGTCTTGCGGAGCTGTCCGGTGAGCAGATCGATGGATTCCGCCATTTCGTCGAAAGCCCAGGCCAATTGCGGCAATTCCCCCCGTCCGTGGGCGAGGCCGGTGCGTGCACTCAGGTCGCCGCCTGACATTCGTTTGGTCGCGGCAAGCAGTGCCTGTACCTGGCGCATGAAAAACCAGTGGCCTCCCAGCCAAACCGCGGCAAGCATCAGAAGGGTCACGGTTCCAAGTGCAATGATGTTTCGCCTGAAGATTCGCTCGACGTCGGCATAAGCCACGTTGCTCGGAATCCCCAGGCTCAGGTGGACACCGGCCTCCGATCCGCTGAACAACGGAGCGAAGACGTAGAGGCGATTCACGCCGTCTACTCCGGCGACTTCGGTTGTTCCTTCTCCTTTGGCGGTCAGGATCTCCTTGAGAATCGGAGCCTCGGGCACCGACTTTCCAACCCATTTCTCCGGGTCGGGATAACGGGCAAGGATCGTTCCGTTTCGATCCCGCACGGTAAGCACCGTGCCCTCGGACAACTTCGCTTTTGCAGCGAGATCACTGAACAGCTTGAGATCGAGTATGGCGAAGACGACGGCTCTAATCTGTCCGGTGTCGTCAAACACGGGATAACTAAAGGCAAGGCCCGTCTTTCCCGTCACTTTTCCGATTTGATACTCGCCCACGGCAAAATCGCGGGTTTCGAGGACGCGCTTGAACCACGGCCGGTCCGCGCTGCTGATGGGCGGTGTAAAGGTCTTTGCGGCGCAGAAGAGGTTGCCGTTGGCGTTTGTCGCTCCAATATCGTTGTACTGGGGATAATGGTTCAAGAGGTTGGCGAAAATGGCGCTGCAGGCGGTGGAATCGAGGTTTCGCACTTCGGAGAGCTGTGACAGACCGACCAGCAGTTGATGCGTGCCCTCCACGAAGCGCTCGTTGTCGTCGATAATGAGGCGAGCCATTTGCAGGGCCGTAGTTTGGACATTGACTGCCGCCAGGCGGTGTTCTTCCATTCCGGTGTACAGGGTGAGCCCGAACATCGGAATAACGGCAATGAGGATAAGACCTACCAGGCGGGATCGAAGGCTTGCAAAAATGGTAAAAGTGAACCGTGGCATGGGGCATCCTTCATGCAGTTGCCTGGCTGCCCACCATGGCTGTAACTGCGCCGAAATCCATCATGAAAAGAACGGGTTGATGAATGAATTAAAGTGGGAAAAACCGCGCAGAACCGTCTTTCCGCTGCAATCGTATTGCGCACGGAAAAAGGCTGCACCATGGAGAAAAACATAATGTCAGTGGCGATGCAATACTTTCTGTTGTTTGGGTGGAAAAAATCCCGATCTGTGTGGGTGGGCTGAGCTGAGGTGGATGGAGGTAAAGGACATAAAGGGCATAAAGGACGTAAGGACATAAAGGACGTGAAGATTAAAGATTGACAACGGAAACAATCCCTTCTCCATCGTGCCCCGCGTGTTCTCTGTGTTTTCTACGTCCTCTACGTCCTATATGTCCTTTTTCTCCTTCGTCGTTTGAAGCTGCAAAGCACGCGCGAGCCATGCCATGTCTAAGCTTCGATCGGTATGATCTCGATGGTAACTCTGCGATTCAGTTGTCTTCCCGTTTCAGTGGCGTTGGTCGTAATGGGCATGGAGGCTCCATAGCCGCGAGCCGCGATACGCCGGGGATCGACCCCGCTGTCGACGAGTGCACGTCTGACGGCTTCCGCACGCCGCTCCGAGAGATCCATGTTGTAGGCTTCAGATCCTCTGCTGTCCGTATAGCCGTTCACCTCGAGGCGAGTTTCGGGATATCGTTGTAGAATATCGGCTACTCGGTTTATGTCCTGGTATGCACCTGGTTTGAGCGCGGCTGAGCCGACATCGAACATGAGGTCCGATTTGAAGGTCACGAAGAGGTTGTCCGCCTGGCGTTGTACCGCCGCGCCCTGAACAGGGGCAAGGCTGCGCTGGAGATCCTGCTGCTGCTTGTCCATGTAGCTGCCGATCATTCCGCCTGCTATGCCGCCCGCCGCCGCCCCGGCAAGTGCTCCGAGCACGGTGGACTGGGTGTCCCTGCCGATGGCCTGTCCCAGAACGGCTCCTGTCGCCGCGCCGATACCCAGGCCGGTGGCCGCGCCTTTCTGTGACGTGGTCATCTCAGTGGCACAAGCGGAAAGCATGAAAGCCGAAATTACAAATATCGTCATAATGTTTCTTTTCATGTCGTCCTCCATAATTATGCGCCTCGTTCTTGAGCTTCCTTTCCCCCATCCCGCCACGGCGCTTCTCAACCCTTTCCCTACAAAATCGCCCATCCGCAAAGGGGGCTCTTGTCCAGGGAATTCGTTGGTGAACGGCAAATCCGAATCCAGGGCCGGAAGTCGGAAAAAGACTTTTGAATTTCACATACGATACTATTATAATAAGCATTTCCAATATTGCCATCCGTTCCGCGAGAGGATTTGAAAGGACTTGAAGGAATGACACAACCTGAGAAGAGCCGGCGAAGGCCGGGTCATGGTTTTCGCCTGGGCTTGTTTACTGTTTGCAGCTTCACGTTCACGACGGTCTACTGGATGCTTCTGGCGTTTCTTCCCGTGTACCTCAAACAGCTTGCCTTTCCCGATGCCACAATCGGGCTGGTGACGGGGGCCTATTCCATCAGCGCTCTGCTGCTCATGATCCCGCTCGGAATCCTTGCGGACCGGATAAGCCCGCGGAAAATTCTCCTTGTGGGAGGAGTGGTGGTATGGGTCCACATTTTGGGGCTCCTGGCGGCTCACAAGGCCTGGCATTTTCTGGTCTTGGCCGGACTGGGAGGGCTTGGCTGGGCCGTCTTCCAGATCGTTTTGTATGCGCTCTATCTGAAGGTGATCAGCGAAAGGTACCAGGGGATGAAAATCGCGATCTTTCAGGCCGGGCAATTTCTGGGGTACGGCGTGGGGCCGCTCTTTGCCGGTATGCTCTGGGACCATATGGACTATCAGCGCATGCTCGGCTTCGCCATCGGGGGAGGAATCTTCCTCAATCTTTGCATTTTCGGGCTTCTCGATACGGAGCCCATTTCCTTTGACTGGAAAGGTTACCGTGAAGACCTTTCCAAGGGACGAACACTGCTCTTTCTGGGGATATGCTTCCTGTTTGCGACTCATTTCGGTGTCGAGCAGACGGCATATACACTCTTCATGCGCCACGAGCTGCAGTTCACCAATCGGCAAATCGGCCTTTCCTATTTTTCCGTGGGCATCTGGATGGCATTCCTGTCGCCCTTTGTCGGCCATCGCTTCGACGTGAAGCAAAATTTGCTCCAGTTGCTGGGCTTCGGCCTTGCGCTCTCGGCGATCTTTCAGGTGTGGACCGCCTGGGTGCATAGTCTTCCGGGGATGGTTATCGTCCGCATCCTTCATACTCTTGGGGATGCTCCCGCCATTCTGGCGATGGGAATCATGACGGCGCTTTTTTTCCCCAAGGGCCGGATGGGAGGTAATTCCGCTGCCATATACATGGCACGTACCCTGGGGAGCTTTGCGGGAAGCCTTCTCACCGGGGCTCTGGCCCCCGTGGTCGGATACGGCGGCTCTTTCGTCTACAACGGATTGTTTGTCCTCGCTGCTTCACTCTGCCTCTATCCCCTGATGCAGCGCCAGCTCGCACTCATACCGCGAGCAGACGGGGCTCCTGCGGCCCGGGCGGCCCCGTCTCCTTCATGAGGGAATGGGCCTCCTTCATTCGGTGGCTCATTTACTTTCGTCCTCGAAAACCAGCACCGACGACCCCTGCGTCTTGTCTTGCTTCAGTTTCAACAGGGCCTCGTTGGCTTCTCGAATAGAGAATGCCTGCACCTTGGGGCGAATGGGGATTTGAGCGGCCACCTCGAGCAATTCGATACCGTCCTGGCGGGTGTTGGCCGTCACGCTGTGGACGTTTTTTTCGTGGAAAAGATGTTTTTCATAGTCCATCTCCGGAATCGAGGTCATGTAGATTCCCGCCAGAGCCAGCGTTCCACCTTTGCGCAGGTAAGCCAGGGCTTGCGGGACGAGCTCTCCCGCCGGTGCGAAAATGATGGCGCAATCGGCCCGTATTGGCATGTCGCCGGGCTGGGAGCCTGCCCAGCGGGCTCCCAGCTCCAGTGCCAGTGCCTGATGCTTCGGGGAGCGCGTGCAGGCGTAGACCTCGCATCCCCAATGGACGGCGATTTGAATGACAATGTGGGCGGAAGAGCCGAAGCCATAGAGAGCCAGTTTCTGGCCGGGCCGGCACTGGCTTCGCTTCAGGCTCCGGTATCCGATGATACCGGCGCAGAGCAGCGGGGTCGCCTCGAGGTCGCTGAAGATAGGCGGAATGGGATAGGCGAAGGCCTCGGGGACGACGGCGTATTGTGCATAGCCTCCGGGAGCGTGATAGCCGGTGAAAATGGAGCTTTCACACAAATTCTCCTGCCCGGAGCGGCAGTAAATACATTGGCCGCAGGTGTGGCGCAGCCACGCGATCCCGATGCGCTGTCCGACGGCAAAGCGCGTAGCGCCAGGTCCCGTTTGATCGACGATTCCGATGATCTGATGGCCGGGAATGACCGGATGATCGAGAGGAGGAAGCTCCCCTTCGATGACGTGCAGGTCCGTTCGACACAGACCGCAGGCTCTTACCTTGACTCTGACTTCGCCTTGCCCCGCCTGCGGGTCCGGAACATCCATCCACTGGAGCGGGGCGCTCTCGATGGGGGCGCATCTTTTCAGAACCATTGCTTTCATCTTCGTATTCTCCCTGGTGTATCGAGGCCTTAGGAACCGGGAAAAGGTCTCCTGTAATCTGTAAATCCCGGACAAAGTGCGTGTTGTAGTTGATTTGTTACCTGTCTTCTTGAATAATGCGGTTCTTGTTCAATGTAGCAAGACGAGGGAAAAATGCAAATGAAGATACGCCTTGGAGATATACCTCGAAGATATGGCTTGCCGGGTGGAAGCGGGCGCAAAAGGAATGGAGAAGGGCGGGGGAGGAGCCTGTTTCCCTTGTGGCTTCTGATCTGGGCGGCGGTCTGTGTCCTGGGGGCTCCTTTATTGATCATCATGGCTCTGCATCTCCCCCCGGTCCAGAATCGCGTTATACGTGAGGTCGTTCGGCAAATAGAAAAGGCTGCTCCCGTCAGCGTGCAGCTTGGCTCCTATCGATGGTGGCCCTTTTCCCGTCTGCATCTGTTCGACTTGAAAGTTCAGGCTGCCGGGAAGGACGTGCTCGTGTGCGGGAAAGCGCAGTTGGCGTACCATCTCTCGCTTCGGCGACCCTATTTTCATCCCGATGAAATCTACCTTGAAAAGCCTGCTTTTCATCTGGAAAAAGACAGCGCCGGGCATTGGCGGCTCCCCGGAGGAGAAGCCGGGGAAAATGCCGTCGGGGCTTCTCAATCCTCATCCTGGCTTCGTTTCCCGTGGCCCAGGGTGAAGATCGTTTCCGGTGCCATCGAAGCACTGCAGGATGGGCGGCCGGTCCTGACCATCAGGGATGTGACCGGAGCCCTCACCGTGCGTGCCGTTACAGGACCCGAGGGACCGGCCGTTACGATCGATTTCGGCCAATGGCAGGGAAGGGCCGAAGCTCCTGCCTGGGGGACGTTCCAACTCTCCGGTGTTGCCGAACTGCACCCGAACGCCTTCCTTTCGCATTCGGTGTATCTGACGACGTCCAAGGGCGATGGTGTCTCATGCAAGGGCAGGGTAGGGCTGGAGCCTTCTTATGACGTTGATCTGGATATCGAATCGAAGACATTCTCTCTGGAGCCGTTTCCGGAGCTGAAGCAGGTATTTTCGCCCCTCAACGTCGTTTCGGGGCGCATCAACATCAAGCACCGGAGCGGCCTCTGGCTGGTGGAGCATTCTCTGCGCAGCAACCTGGGGAATCTGGAGGGAAATCTCAAGATGGAAGACGGTCCTCCAGGAAACAACGGCGCTCGATGGGTTACCCGCTTTTCGGATTTGAAGATCCCGCTCCCCAGGGAATTTCCTGAGCTGCGTCTTGGCGGACAACTGGATCTCACTCTTCGGGGGAGCGATCTCGCTTCTTCTCAGATCCAGTGGAAGGGAAGAATCGATCCCTCGAAATGGGGCGAGGAATCCGTTCGAGGGGGCGAAATAGCGGGCTCCTACGATCAGGGCATCCTGAACATCAAGACTGCAGCGGTACAGGCCTCCTCAGGGGACTTTTCGCTCTCCGGCGCCGCCGATCTCGAGGGGTTTTGGAATTCAGCACATCGAGGCGATGTCAAGCTCGAGCTCCGGGCGGAGAAAGCCAACCTCGAGAAGCTGCTGACGGGAGCCCCCCGTGGAATCGGGGCCATTTTGCGTGTCGACGGCCGTTATGCTCCCGGAGGCATTCGAAATTGGAAAACGTGGCAGGCGGGAATGGAAGCCGACGTGAACATCCCCGAATTCCTCGCTCTCAAGGCCGGCGGAACTTGTAAGGATCAGGCCGTGGATATCAATTACAGCCTGCAGGCCGCGGACCTTCGGAAGGTGACGAGCCTGGCTCCCGCCTGGGAAGGGAAAGGGCAGGCGACTTCACGGGGGAGCTTCAAAGGGCAGTGGCCCGACCTGGTCTGGGAAGGTGAAGTCCTTTTCCCTCACCTGGAATACGGACCGGTGCAGGCCGACGAAGCTTCCTTGAGCGGAAAGGGAAAGATCACGGGAAAAGAGGCTCGCCGGGAGCTGACTTTGAAGGCTCAGAGCCTCACTATCTATAGCAATAAAGTCGGGTCGGTGCGCGCGGATCTCGATCAGCAGGGAGACGTGTGCAGTTTTGAATTAAAGGCCGAACAGCCCTGGAACCGGGCGTCGGAGAGCCTTTCGGGAAGGCTGGAAAAACTCTGGATTGGCCCTCAGGCTCTGATCGTCCAGCATGGCCGTCTTGCCTGGAGAGACCAGGTCGCCTCGGTCGAAGGCAGAATCGAATGGTTGAAGGACGGGATCAGGATTCATGCTTTCAATGCCGAACAGGGCGCGCAAAAAATCCAGGCTGCCGGCGAGTTGTCCCGGGGAGCCCGGAACGACCTGCGGATCACTCTGAAGGATGTCGCCACGGGACAATGGCTGGGTGCCTTCGGGATAAAGGACGTCGTGACGGGTGTTACCGACGGGCAGATTCACCTCGGCGGGCGCGCCGAACAGCCGGAGCTTTCCTTGAATCTGCAATTGACGGGCGGGACCCTCTATCTGGAAGAGGCCTTCGCTCAGCAGCTTTCGCTGGTGAAGGACGATCCGCGGGAGGAGAAGCAACAGACCGCCGGCAAGACACAACCACGGAAGACCGAGGCTCGTCCGGAAAAGAAGGGCAAGAAATCGGTGTCCGGCTCAAAGAAGACAAAAGCGAGCGGCAGGCGAGTAGCTGCCGGGAGCGAGGTGCGGGCGCCCGTTGTTGAAGGCAGACCCCCTGTCGTCAGCACACAAGCCGCTGTTGCAGTGAACGAGCCTTTGCAAGCCGGCGCCGGGGAGCCCATGGCCGAGCCCGTGGACCGGGACCGGAAATCCATTTCCGAGGCTCCTCGGACGGTCGCGGCCAAAGACCGGCCGCCCAAAGGTGCATCCGTGGAGCCTGTTCCCGATATTCAAATACCCCTGGATCGTTTGCATCTGCAGGGGACTTATAGCGGGAGCACCCTGCATCTCGAGGGAGAGCTGCAATCGACCATGGCACAGAGTCCGGTGCCGCTCTCAGCCAGGCTGCCCCTGCACTTCAGCCTCAACCCCTTCACCTTCGATGTCCGGCCGTCGGATTCCCTGGAATCCGCCCTGAGGGTGGCGGACCTTCGGGTGGAAGCTCTTTTGCCCTATCTGGATGTTCTGAACAAAGTCGGAGGCCGTATCGAAGGAGAGATCCATACGGGCGGTACCGTGGCTCAGCCCGTGGTCAAGGGAAGCGGGGTATGGCGCGACGGAGGCTTCGTGGTGAAAATATGGCCTCATCCCGTCGAAAACATCCAATTGGACTGGCAGGCCGATGCCAAAGAGATCACCATCCGGAAGTCGCGGATGAAAGTGCTGGGAGGGGATGTCGTTCTCACCGGAAAAGTGGACTATCCTCAGTTCGAAACGATGGAATACGAGGCCCTGGGACAGGATCTGGACGTTGCCGGAATTTACGGAATCAAAGGCAAGGTGTCGGGCCGCGCCCATTATGCCGAGAATGAAAAGGGAGCGCAGCTTACCGGAGCCCTGCGCTTTTCCAAAGCGGAAATGAACCTCGGGGAGCTCGAGACAGTCCTTGCTAAGAACATCGAAGTGATCGATGCGGACGTTCAAGGAGATCTCGTTGAAATCCGAGGTGATGAAAAACGCCAGGAGAGTTACTATAATAGGTTGAAAATGGAGGTCGGCCTGGAGCTGCCTCCTTCGGGCACTTGGGTGCGTGGAAAAGGCCTGGAAGCCGAGATCATCGGAGGCTTGCGCATCGAGAAGGCACCCTATGGGCCGTTGAACCTTGTGGGAGGCCTTCAGACCGTCAAAGGATCATACACGTTTCAGGGAAGCAAGCTGAACATTGTTGACGGTGAGCTTCTATTTTGGGGCTCGCGCAGGCCTGATCCCGTTTTGAAAATTGTCTGTCAGAAGGATATTCGGGACGTAACGATCCAGGTTCAGGTCACCGGTCCCTTGAGCCGGCCGAAGCTCGCCATGAGCAGCGTGCCCGCCCTGGACCAGGTGGACATTTTGTCCTATCTTCTCTTCGGCCAGCCGGCCGGAGAGTTGAATACGAGGGAGGCCTTTCAGCTCCAGGACAAGGCTGCATCGTGGATTGGCTCGGCAACGTCCCATGCACTCAAGGGAGTTCTGGGAAATACCCCTTTTACTCCGGATTCTCTGCAGTTCCGGAGCGCAAACACCAACCGTACCGATCACAGCCTTACGACCAGGACGACTACGGAAAAGGCGTCGGACAACAAGGGAGAAGGTGGTGTGGTCGAAATCGGAAAATACATCACTCCGGATCTCTACGTTACCTATCAGAAGGGGGTCATGGGAGAAAAGGACAACCAGGTGCAACTGGAATACCGATTGAATCGCCATATTTCCGTACAAACTCAGTTCGGAGGACCCGCCGACCAGAGTGGAGTGGATGTGTTTTGGCGGTATGATTTTGGAAAATGAAGCATCATCGAGGGGGCAATCACCACCTTCAACAAAGGAGCACTTTCCTATGAAAATGCAGGAAATTCGTGCAATGGCTAAGGAGAAGGGTATTAATTCCTTCGGAAAGACCAAGGCGGAATTGATCAGGGCGATTCAACGTAGTGAAGGAAACTTCGATTGTTATGGCTCCGCCAAGGAATACTGCGACCAGGTAGAGTGCGCTTTCCGGCCTTTGTGCCTCGATGAAGGCCATACCACGAGGAAATCCAACAAACAGAGCTAAAGGACTCACATGAATTCTCAATTCACATCTGACGAGAGGGTTGTTATCCTCAAGATTCAAAACGCCAAGAAGCCCGATCAGGTCATCTATCTGGTTCTCGACAAGGGGACCGAATCCTTCGAGACGGAAGGTTTGAAGGACCTCTTCGGGTCAAAGGAAATTCGCATCAGATCCGAGAACATGCTCCAGTCCCTTCCAGACTATGCCGAGGTTCTCTCCTTCCTTTTGGAAACCCTCTCGGAAGCACAGGATCTCCGTTTGCCTTATCATTTTCAAAGGGAATTTTCGTTTGGCGACGTGAAATACACCATTCACGAAGAGGGAGATTATCGTGTGCTGGAGCGGCTCGAGAGCGAGAACTCCCGTGGCTGAGAGGTGAATGGCGGCGGCGGATTGTATTTGAACCACGAAATACACGAAAAAGGAATAAGGAAAAAGAAACGCAAGTTATGAATAGTTATCGTTCTTTTTTCCGGCTACCCACATAAGGCGGGACACCTTGAACGGTAGAGCGGGGTTGCGTCCCCGCCAAGCTCGCGGCTCACCAAGCTTGGCGAGTTGCGAGC
>Ga0209749_1000668_pt1 | contig 41375 bp, 36 predicted proteins | sample EPASupsiteSAE347_FD_187267 | JGI IMG/M metagenome (GOLD analysis project Ga0209749, IMG submission 187267) | Bioremediated contaminated groundwater from EPA Superfund site, New Mexico - Sample SAE3-47 (SPAdes) (version 2) | ecosystem: Environmental > Aquatic > Deep subsurface > Groundwater >...
TTGCCGAAGAGTTCCCGGTAATCGGAATAATAGGCTACGTTGTACTGACGGGCGCACTCCCTGCCCCGTTCCCCGTCAATCTCCGCAATTCCCACCAGTTCTACTCCGGGCATCTGTGAGTAGATCCGCACGTGGTGCTGTCCGAAATTTCCGATGCCGACAACTCCAACTCGTATCGGTTTCTTTGAAGGCATGACTAAAACCTCATTCCTTTGGTTTAAAAGCCGACACGGCGCCGGCCACCTGTTCGAGATCTCCCTCCGTGAGAGCCGGATGGACGGGCAGGGAGACGACTTCACCTGCCGCCTTCTCCGCCTCCGGATAACATAATTCCCCATAACCAAGTTTTTTATAGAGCGGCTGATGGTGAAGCGGCAGGGGATAATAGACTTTGGAGGCCACCCCGGCTGAGGTGAGGTGTTCGATAAATCTCGCCCGCTCGGGGACCCTCAAGGTGTACTGGTGATAGACGTGATGATAACCGGACGGTTCACCGGGTGTCTTGAGCCACCCAATCTCCTTGAATCGCTCGTTGTAGAAGGCGGCGTTCTTCCTGCGCTTCTCGTTGAAGCCGGGAAGCTTCTCCAACTGACAGACTCCAAGGGCCGCTTCTATATTGGTCATGCGGAAATTGTACCCGAGTATTTCATGCTGGTATTCATTGGGGGCCCCGTGGCTCCTCAGGAGGCGGACATCCCGGGCCAGTTCGTCCTTATCCGTAAGAACCATACCGCCCTCGGCGGTGGTCATGTTCTTGGTCGGATAAAAACTGAAAATGGACGCATCCCCCAGACTTCCGGCATATTTCCCGTTAAACATGGCACCATGCGCCTGAGCTGCGTCTTCAATAAGAAGAATGTGATGTTTTTCGGCCAGTTTCCTCAGGGCTGCCATGTCGGCCGAAAGTCCGAAGAGGTGGACCACCAGTATGGCTTTTATCCCGGGAACCTTTTCCAGAACCGAGGAGGCGGCATCCGGATCCAGGTTGAAAGTCTCCGGATCTATGTCGCAAAAAACAGGCACCCCCCCGCAGTAGAGAATGGAATTGGCGGTGGCTATAAAGGTGAACGGAGTCGTCAGCACTTTGTCTCCCCACCCTATTCCGGCCGCCTGCAGAGCCAGATGAAGAGCGGTCGTCCCGGATGAAGTGGCCATGGCGTGCTTGGATCCGATGTAGCGTGCAAATTTTTCCTCAAATTCGGTGACCACCCTGCCCGCAGCCAGAATGCCGGAATCCAGAACTTCCATTACTTTCTTTTTCTCTTCTTCCCCTATCAGGGGCTTGGCGATTGGTATCATTCTATACACCCGCTTTCTCCTCAATAAAAGCAAACATCATGTCTCCCTCGACCACCGTGCACGAGCCGACTTTGGCCGTGCCGCGACATTTTCCAATATTGCCCTTCTTTCCCAGAAGCACTACTTCCATGATCAGCTGATCCCCCGGGAAAACCTGTTTGCGAAAACGCATGTTATCTATTCCCCCAAGGAGGGGTATCATCCTCTTCTCCTTCCGGGATGCCAGCAACATTACTCCTCCCACCTGGGCTATGGCCTCGACGATAAGCACCCCCGGCATTATGGGTATACCGGGGAAATGGCCCTGGAAAAACGGTTCGTTGATGGTCACGTTTTTAATCCCGACCGCGCGCTTGTCATCTTCGATTTCAATGATGCGATCGACCAGAAGAAAAGGGTAACGGTGACGAAGGATTTCCATGATCTCTTTTGCTTCAATCATAATGCTGCCTCCTCGGCGTGAATGATTTTTACCAGTTCGATATTGGATCGGTGTCCGCTTCGTATGGCCAGGATGTGAGCCCCAAGGGGCCGTCCCAGGACGGCCAGGTCACCCACGAGATCCAGAACCTTGTGCCGGACGACCTCGTCGGGGAAGCGCAGGGGACTGGAATATCCGTCCCGGTGGAGCAGGAAGGCGTTTTCCAGGCTCCCTCCCAGAGCCAGGTTGCTCTTTCGAAGCGCCTCGACCTCCTCCCAGAAACCGAAGGTCCTGGCCGGAGCGATCTCTTCAATAAAGTTTTTCTCGGTGATAGAAATCTGGAGAAGCTGAGTACCCGCCACTGAGTTGGGAAAACTAGCCACGTAGGTTATTTTAAACTCATCCGAGGGCAGGGCCAGAAGCAGGGCATCCCCCAGGGAAACCTGAAGAATCTTTCGTACATAAACACCCTTTTTCTCCTTCTTCTGGTCGACGATCTCCCCTCCCTTCAGCTTCAGGGCATACGGCTGGGCGCTTCCGTCCAGAATAGGGAGCTCCGCGCCGTCGATCTCCACCAGCAGATTGTCAATTCCCAGGCTCCAGACGGCTGCCAGAAAATGTTCCACCGTCATCAACTGAAAAGCGTCACTTCCGATAGTGGTGCATCGCTCGGCACCTCCCGCCCCTTCTACTGAGATTTTCATAACGGGCTTTCCAGGGAGATCCAGGCGCTTAAAAACAATGCCGCTGTCCTCGAAAGCTCCCAGAATCCGAAGGTGTACCTTTTGGCCGGAGTGGAGACCCACTCCCGATATGCTGACCTCGCCCCTGATGGTTCTTTGAAACACTTCCACCTCTTTATTATATCGGATCGGATCGCATTAGAATTTTAACCGGGTAGAAAGAGCCTGATTCCGGCAGGGTAAAAATCCGAAGATTCCTTTTCTCTCCCGAGATAAGCTCTATGCTCCCCAGGGAAACCTGCTGTGGAGGCTTGACCGGCGGCGTTTCCAGAAGATTATCCTCTATGATGAAGCTCCCGGCGGCAATCCCGCCGACAGGGACAAAATAAAGCCCAATCCGGTGCCCCACGGAGGTAGGGTTTTCCAGGCTCAGGTTTATTTCGTAGACTGCTCCATAGTTTCCGACATTGGGCTCCCCCGTCCTGTGGTCAATGAGCCAGGGGCCGGTGACCAGATCAAAGGTTTTCTCGCCGCTTCCGGCTACATAGCTTACGGATACGGATACATCCGGTTCCTGGAACGCCCCCTTCGGATGGATCCGAAAAGGATCAAATGTTTCTTCAATGACGGGAAGGGCGGCGAGATAGGATGCCGAATCGAGAGCCTTCACTTCCAGGGAAAGTTCCTCCCCTTCCTGGATCTGAAACTCCAGCACCCCCGTGATACTGTTCTCGGCAGCCAGAATGTTCTGGACCAGGGGAGCCTCACCGCCGGGAGGCACCTGGATCAGAAAACCCGCCCGCTTGCTGAAAAAATCCAGAAAGCGAACAGCCGCCTTGTGTCCCACAAAGAGGCTGTCACGGTCAGGACCGGCCTGGGTATTCATCACCCACAGCAAAACCGGCTTCGGCGTTTCATTCTTAAGTACCACCTCGAAAATCTTGCCGCTTCCGGATTCATTCTTGTGGGAATAGAGAAGGCGCGTGCATTTATCCCGGGGAATAGTCTCCTTGAAAAGGATGCCCGCCCGATCGAAACCCTCGGGGCGATTGCTGACCATAAGAAGGTTCGCACGGGAGGTAACGACCGGGACATTTTTTATATAAACATCAATTGTCTTTTCGAGAGGATAGTAATCTTCTCCCTCCAGGCACAGCGGGAGGTGGACTACGGTGGAATCGCCTGCCGGGAGTGAATCGGGGATGACGGGGGTTTCCCTGAGGTAGGCTCTGGCGCCGGGTTTCAGTTCCAGGTAGAAGTTGGCGATGTAAAGAGCGGCCTGGCTCAGCAGTTCTGCTGGGGCCGGCGTTCCTGTCACCTGCATCTCGGCGCTTCCAGGAACACTCCCGGCCCACTCCTTGATTACGATGGGGACTTCCACCTTGCTCGCGCCGCGTTCTATGAGAATCACGGTCCTCCCGGCCTTTTTAGCGGTGACCGTAACCGTGTCCTTATCCTGAATTACCGACACCGAAAGGAGTGAAGAATCATAGGAGACCGCAATTTCACCCTTTACCAGGCCGGAGAGCTCAATTTCGTCGGAGCCGCCGACCGGAAGAGTCAAACTTTTTTTCGAGACTTTCAGAGAATACTCCAGGACCGCTTCGCGCAGGTTCTTAATCCACAGGTTCCCCAGATCTTCCGGAAGACTGTGATTCATCCTGGCCAGATCAGGATCCACGGCGATAATGAGACGATCCTTCCATAGAATAGAATAAACCGCTCCATCTTTCTCCAGATGAATATCACAGACCGGCCAGTTTTTTCCGATGAGCGTCATGAGACGCCCGGATATGAGGTCAGCCCTGTCTTTAGCGCTGAGCTTTCCCGCAGGGGAAATTTTCATAACCACCCTGCTTCCCAACTGAACCTCACCCACGGAAGGAGCTGACAGCGCCTTTATTGCGGGGCTCACCAGCAGAATCAGAAGAAGAAGAGCAATACTCTTAATTCTAATCCCTGGACGGCGCATCCCCGGTACTCGTTCCCTCTTTAATTTCATCCAAAACGGCCTCAAGTCTCTTAACCCTCTCCAGGAGTTTCGGGACCTGTCTCAAAGCGGCCTGAAACCGCAACTCCTGACGGTGATTCTGAATGGGATAGCCGGACACCATGCTGCCGGGCGCGATGTCCTTGTCCACCCCGGAGCGGCTGGCGACAATCGTGTCGGAGCCGACTTTAAGGTGCTGGCCTACTCCGGCCTGGGCTGCAATCAGAACGCGATCGCCAATCCTGGTGCTCCCGGCGACACCGGACTGGGAAATAATTATGGTATCCTCCCCGACCTGCACATTGTGCGCAATCTGAACCAGATTGTCTATTTTGGATCCCCGGCCTATCAGTGTATTGCCGGTCGTCGCTCTGTCGATGGTCACACAGGCCCCAATCTCGACGTCTTCCCCGATGACCACGCTTCCGACCTGGGGAATCTTGACATGGCGATGACCTTCTTTGACATAGCCGAATCCGTCGGCCCCGATGACGGAATTGCCGTGGATAACGGTGCGGGCGCCGATGGTAATCCGATCCAGTATCACGACTCCCGGATAAATCATTGCGTCTTCCCCTACGACCACCCGATCTCCCAGATAGACTCCGGCCTGAATCACGGCCCCCCGGCCCACGACTACTTCATCTCCCAGAACCGCATAAGGGCCTACATGAGCCCCTTCCCCGATGACGACGGCACGGCCCATAACGGCCGTGGGGTGGATTCCCGGGGAGAAAGACTTCCCCGGATGAAATAGCTTGAGAGCCTTGGCATAAGCCAGGCGGGGATGACTCACCCTGAGAACCGGTTTTTTTGAAAGGCCGACCGAAAGAGGAACAATAAGTGCCGATGCCGCGGAATTTTCAGCCATGGAGAGCATCCTATCGTCCTTAACCCAGGTGAGTTCGCCTTCGCGAGCCTCATCAATCCCGGCAACACCGGAGATTTCCGGATCATCTCCAAGAAGTTCCGCCCCCAGAAGCGACGCAATCTTTGAAAGTCTTATCTTCATTGTTCCTGGCTCTTGAGTGATTTTAATACATCCTCCGTGATATCCAGCCCGCCGTATTCCACCCCGCTGTTGACGATGACCAGGTTCAGTCTCTTTTCCCTGGCGACAGCCTGCACGGATTCCTTCACCTCTTCCTTGAGAACCTCGTTCACTTTCTGCCACCGCTCCCCGCTCTCAGTGATCCGGCTTTCAATGTTTCTCCCGAAGTCCTTTTTCTGGCGGGATTCCATGAAAATCTGGTATCTCTCCGCCCGGTATTTCTGCCAGGATTCCCTGAATTTGGGCCACTCGGCCGCAATTTTTTCAGTCATAACCGTCCCCGGCAAAAGGTTCTGCCGCGGTCTTAAACATCCCCAGGATGCCAGGCATAAAATGATGGCCACAACGAAAAATAAAGTCTTCCTCACCTGGGTTTCTCCTCCTTTATTGCCCGGGCGGAAATCTCCGTGAGATCTTCGCAGTCCAGGGAGCTGATATATCCGGCCAGGACAAGAGGGACACGCTTTTTGCGGGCAACTTTTCCCACCATCCCCTTCAATTCATCCACCATGGTGAGAAAAAGCCGCTCCCTCTGTTTTTTCAGAGATGACAGGGCCTCTGCTTTTTTGGCATATTCTTCCTTCTGGGATTTCTCGATCAGTTTCCTCTTCTCCATCACTCTCTTGAACATGTCCTGCTCAATTTTTTTAAGCCTCTCCGCCAGTTCTGTCTTCTTCTTCTCATACTGCTGCCCGGCCTGCTCCATCGCTTTATTCTGCTCCGCCTGGAGCTGGAGCATCTTCTCGTTGTACTCGCGCTTTAAATCCTGGGGTTGATTGAAATTACCCAGGGCCAGTTGAGCCGGCGGGACTCCCGTTTTCCCTGAAATTTTCACGGCGGCTTTCTCCTGTATAGCGCTCACCTTTTGCGACAACTCCGCATCCAATCGCACTTTAAAAGCAAAAATTTCCTTGCGTAGAGCGACCGTCTCAAGAGAGCGGAGCCTCTCACTCTCCTGGTGCATCCCGGCCACCATCGTCTCTTTTTGGGCACTTTCATCTTCAGCGATCTTGTTCAGCTCGTCCTGAATTTTATTCCGCTCCTCGGTCGTCGCGGCCACCTGTATCTTGAGCTGAAGGTTCAGTTTTCTGGCCTGATTGGCCTGCAGCATTTTCATCTCAAAACTGTTTGATTCCGCATCCTGCTTCTTCTGCAATTCCTCGATGCGCGCTTTAACCTTCTGCTCAAGTTCCAGCGTCTTGGCTGCAACCTGGCGCTTGCTGAGAAGGTAGAGATCGTCCACGGAGTCACGAATTTCGGCATAGACCATTTTTTTCTCAGCGGCATGAGGCCCCCGGATTTCCTCCTCAGAGGCAGGAAAACCGCCCTGATCCTCTTCCTGAGAGTTGGTATTCCTGGCCTTCTGCATCCGCGTAAATTTTTCCTCAATCGCCCTGATCGTCTCCACCGCTTGTTTCTTGTTTTCCGTCAGTTCCTGCTCCAGTTGTTTTTTGATGCGAAGCATCTCTTTTTCCATCTCTCCGGCGGCCTTGACTCTCTCCCGCTTCAATCCAAGCATATGCTCCCCCAGCAGAGTGTCCATGACCCCCTCGGAAGAAGAAGAGAGAACTCCCTCCATTTCCGTAACCTTCCGATCAAGCTCCATGAGGCGATCCCATGAGGGAGACAGCCTGAGCAACTTCTGGAAATCAACGACTCCAATCGGAAGAGCGTCCTCCGCAGAGGCGAACTTGAAGAGTTCCTGGTGGCGCAAACCCAGAAAGACCACCCCTGAAATGATCAGAACCAGGGGAATCAGCAGGAGATATCTCTTCTTCACTGTCGGAAATCTTCCCCGGCCAGGAATCCCTTGACTACGTCATCGGTCACGTTGGTTCCTCCGTACATGACCTCTTCCTTGTCCAGAACCAGTTTCAGCCCTTTCCCCCTGGCGATTTTATCCACCGTATCCGATACTTTTTTGAAAAGAGGTTTCAGCATCTGATTTTTCTGGGATTCGAACCTTTCAGTATACTGCTTCAGCAACTCTTCCCTCTGGGCCGGAGAGCTTTTGCCGGCCTTTTCTTTCAGCTCCTTTTCCATGTCCTGATAAATTCTGACAAGTTGAACGTCCACCGTCAGAAAGGGTTTCAGGCTCCGAATGACTTCCTGGTCGAAATAGCCGATTCCACTGCTGTCCTGGGGTATGCTCACCGGTTCGGCCAGCTTTTCGGCGCTCTGAAATTTTTTGATGACGTCCTGCGTGATGTCTTCCGGCCCGCAGACGACGATCTTTTTGTCCAGGATAACCGTCATCGCTTTCTCCCGGGCAACCTGGGCGACCGCCGCCTCAGCCCTCTGAAACAAGGGATTTGAGATCTTGACTCTACGCTGATCGAGCTGCTCTTTCAACTTCATGAAAAGCTCCGTCTGCCTGGCGGGTTCCAGTTTCCTGGCCTCATTCACAAAGTGCTTCTGAAGCTCCTCCTCATAGGCTTTTAGAGCCTTGTCCGCCTCCTGGAACTCCCTCAGATTCATGATCTGAGCGCGGTCAATCTGTCCGACGGAGGGGCAATACAGCGCCCGTTTCAGGCTGAAATACTGCCATCCATACCAGATCCCGACAATCAGGATGCCAAGAGCCAGCAGCGGTAGAACTACCCCCATGACATTTTTGAACTTCAATTTCTTCACCCTGTCTCCTCCCTCGACGTTCACATGATTAAAACGTCTGTCCTATCCCGATGGAAAACCTCTTATCCTGCTCCCCAAATGCATAATCAACCCGGATCACCCCGAGTCCCAGCGTGGGAAAAACAATTCTGAGTCCCGCCCCGAAATCCTTTTTAAGCGACATGTCGGCCTGACCCGGTATCCAGGCATTTCCGGCATCGGCGAAGATTGCGCCCTTCAGCATCTTGATATTGGCTATTGGGAAGCGATATTCCAGATTGAAGACGAGCATATTCGTTCCGTAGAATGAATTGTCCGGGTAGCCCCGAATAGTGTCGGTCCCGCCAACATAAAAATTTTCAGTAATGGGAGCGGAACCGCTGATATTCCCCCCCCAGGCCCTGAAGGCAACGGTTTTGTCATGGCGCAGGGGAAAATACTTGCGCCACTCCAGCACCGACTTGGTGTAATCGAAATCACCCTTCAACAGACCTCCGGCCAGTTCGACCGAGGCATTAAGATAGTTTCCTTCGTAAGGATTGAAGACGTCATCGCGGGTGTCATAAATGGCCCCCAGCGCCGCACTGTTGACCGCGCGCATCCCATTGGTCACTCCCGTGACCGTAAACTGCGAATCGGCGCTCTGCTCGATGGTTATTTCCTCGTGTTTAAGGGTCAGAAAAAGCCTCATGTCATCGTTCAAGAGCTTCCCGTAGGTTACGTTTCCCCCGGCCCGCTTGTCATTATAATAGGCATACTGCAGGGGCTGGACCCCGTAAACCGGCTGCCTCAATTCCTGGAAGGCACTGTTGTAGAATGAAAAGCCCAGGGAATCCTGAAGCTTGTTGATGGCCGGATCATAAAAACTGAGACTCAGGGTATCAATGTTGACCCCGCGCTGCCACTGCGCTGACGCCGTCTGTCCCCGCCCCCCGAGGTTCTTCTCGCTGTATGAGACGGCGCCGGTCAATCCGGGCTGCATGGGGCCGCCGCCGCCGCCTGAATAGCCAAAACCCAGGGTCGCCAGGCCGGTCTTCTGTTCCTTGACCTTCCAGGCCAAAACCACCTTGCCGGGCGCGCTTCCGGGCTCGACATCCACATTTACCGTCTCAAAATATCCCAGGTTGTTAAGCCGCTCCATGTCCCTCTTGATCTTCTTCTTCCTTATAACCTGCCCCGTCCGGGTGCGCAGATTTCTCATGACGACATAGGTCTTGGTCTTTGTGTTCCCCTCTACCCGGACATCCTCCACGACGGCTTCCACGATGTTGATGGTGACGACGCCGTCATCGTCAATATTGCCACGGATGGTATTCAAGACATAATCATGTTCTTCGTAGTATTTATTCAGGGTATCGTAATCCCCCTGCATGGCCTTCCTGTTGAAAAGCTCCCCCGGTTTGACCTTGACCATCGGGCGTAAAACGGAATCGGAATAGAGGCTGGAGCCCTCAATCCGGACACCTTTCACCTCGACTCCGTCCTGAATCGTCAGGCTGAGTTTTCCCTCGGGCGAAAAATCAATGCCGGTGACGTGTGATGATTTCATCACATAGCCGAGATTTTCACTATAGTAATTGTTAATAGCCGAGATGTCATCTCCCAGCGCCGTTTTATTGAGAATCTTACCCACCTTGGTACCCAGAAGATTCATCAGTGTCTCCGTATCGACAATCTGGTTGCCCGAGATCGCAATTTCCGTCACCACCGGATTTTCGATGACCCTGAAAGCGACCCTGACACCGCCCGCATAAGGAGTCGAACTGACCCTGACATCGGTAAAGCAGCCCATCTCATAGATGGCCCGGATATCGCGATTCAACTTGGGTTCAAGGTATGGATCCCCTACCTTGACATTAAGTACTTTAAGGATCTCATCGGCGCTGATCGCGGAATTTCCCTCGACCAGGACGGCCGTCACTCTGGGGAGGGCCGCCTCCTCGGGCGGAGCGCCTTGCTCCTGAGGTATCTCAGTGGGAAGAGGACTTTCAGCCGGGCTCTCCGATTCCGCCGGGGCGGGGGGGGAAGGCGCTGCGAGCGGGAGATTCTCCTGCGTCTCCTGGGGCATAGGAGAAGGAACCGGGGAAGGCGACTCCAACGGCTGAACCGGCCCCCCGGCCTGATTGTTCGCGCTGGAAGAAGCAGAAAATTGATAGATACAGAAAAGCGTGAAGAATATAATAAGTACTTTTAATATTATAACCCGCCTGGGTTGCATTTTTCCCTCCTCAAGTCCTTAAGGGTAAAAAAAAAGACCCTTTTGAAACGGAATTTTCGACAGGCACCCGGTAACTCCTCCCCAATCAAAAGTAAAAGCGACTTTGAATGCCAAAGGTGTTTCTCCCCTTGTCATCCTGGGTGTACTTAAGGATTGTCCTTTTGAAAAGAAGATACTCCAGCCCCCAGAGGCGCTGAATCTCCCCGAGACCGCTGAAGAGCCGCGTAAATGAAAGCAGGAGACGTTCATCCGGCCCGAAAGCCTTGGCAACCCGAAGGGACTGAGCTCCGCTCATGGTATAATCGAAGGAGACGTCGCTCAAGCCGAAGCTTCTCTGAATGGCCAGGGTTATCGGCTGAAGAAATCCCGTATCCATCAGGCCCACCAGGGCTGAATCCGCCATCCCGCTTATAAGTTTTCCCTCTATCTGTGCCTGAGAGATGGGAGGGTCGGAGGTCAGCCTGACGGAGAGGTTCGGCGGCCGGCCGGAGACATCCGCAAAGACTTTTGAATCACCGGCCTTGGTCTCCAGGTTGATGTCCAGTTCCGGAACCGCCGACTCCGAGCCGTCAAAGTGAGCCAGCCCGCTGACCAGGCGAAACGGCCTGTTGAATAGTGTGACCGTCCCACTATTAAAATGAATGTCCCCGCCGAGCTGGGTCTTATCCGAGCTCTTGCGGAAGACTACGGAGCCTTTGCTGTTCAACGAACTGCTGATGAGTCTGGCGACGTTGAGGCTCAACCAGACATTTTTTTCCAGCGTCAGCGCCATGTCAATGTCGGCCGGGATGGAGGCGGTCGCAGCGGAGAGGCTTTGAGATTCGCCCTCCTTGGTGGGTTGAGCCGTCGGAATTTTGATCGTGGCGTCCGACACCGAGAGTTCCCCGCTTAGTAGGGGGCGGGAGCCTCTCTGCCCTTTAAGGGTCACCCCATGCGGCGTCGTTAGGGTGGCTGAAAAATCATTATTCAGAATCTGTATCGCTCTGGCGACAAAGCTTAGATCAACTTCAGCCAGGCGCGCCTTATCAAAATCAGCGGTTCCCTGGAGGTTGAAGGAACCCGCCCCCATCTTTCCTTTAAACTCTTCAATAGCCAGGCGCTCTCCTTTAAGAAAAATCCGCACCCAGAGGTCTTCGATGGGCTTCTTAAGGCGGGCCAGGGTCAGGGAACCGTTTTTAACCTCCAGGCTTCCCTCCATTCTGAAATCGGAGGCCGTTCCGGAGATGCTGACATCCCCGCGCATCTTACCGCTGGAGCGGCTGACAATATTCCCGAAAACGTTAAGACTGTCCAGGTCATCCTCATCCAGGATCGCCTTGAGACTGAGAGGCCCTTCGCTGACGAGCTTTCCATCCTTCATGGCCAGGGGCACTCTTCCAGACGCCCGGGCCTGGTGCTTGCCCTTGATGAGCCGAATATCCTTGAGAGAAACAATGCCTCCGGAAGCACCCCCGTAACCGCTGAAACTGTCAAAGGAAAGCCAGCCCAAAAAGCCGTTCTTTACGTTGAAGCTGGTGGTTATTTCCGGCATGTCCGTAAACCCGCCGGCCTCGAACTGAAGATCCAGAAGTCCCCCCAGCCGCCTGGCCTGTGGCAGGAAAAGCCCCAGAAGGCGCATATCCACGGACTGAAGACCCACGGTTAAGGCTGTCTTACCCTGTAAATCAACGATCCCCTGGGCGGAGGCGCTCCCCTCTCCTCCCTGAAAAGCAAAATTATCGACCGTCAGCGTCGTCCCGGAAAACTTCGAATCGAGTGCGGTATTGGAGATGGGGACCGCTCCGAAATTCCCCTTATCCAGCGAGATTTTTAAGACTACGGCCGGAGCCGCATAAAGACCCTCTGCGGTCAAGGCGCCGTTTAACTCCCCGCTGAATTCTTTCGCCTTAGAATAACCGGAAAAAACCAGAACATCTTCCAGGCGGCCATGGCGAACCTCCGCCCGAAGTGACACGCCATTCGACTGCGGGCTTGCTCCCTTCCCGGAGAGCCTTTTCCAGGTCAATGGAAGAATAGATAATCCGTTGGGAAGAAAACCTGAAAAATCGTACTGCCCCGCCCCTTTGACTAAAGAGAGAGAATCGATGGAAAATCCCTTTTTATCGTAGGTGAAAACCCCCTTCAGAGAGTCAAAGACGAGCCTGCGGAAGTGCGGAGCCTGGATGTCCAAAGAGGCATGGGCTTCCGGATCCGTATAAGTCCCGGAAAGTACGAGTTCCATGTTTCCCACGCCGCTGAGACCCGTCAGGGAGGGGTTCAGATCCGCCAGGACTTCCAGGGGAAAATCTCCGGCCGCCAGGCGGCCTTTCAGAGTGCCCAGCGGATTCACATTAAGACTTCCGCGCAACCGGCGTCCCTGCATAATAGAAGCGGAAAAATCAATATCAGTGCCGACTTTCGCCGAATCCGGGGCAAAGGAAGCCTTGACTCTCCTGATCCGGTGATTTCCGACATATAGATTCCTCAAATTTAAATTGCCGCTTAAAAGCGGTCCTTTCAGGGTTCCCTGGATCCTCAGGTTGCTGTCAACCGAGCCTCGAAGGTTCCACCCGGCCCATGGAGTCAGAGCCAGCAGAGTGGAAAGATTGCCCTTCTCCGCCTCAAGAAAGAGATTCAACTTCCCGCTTTTGCCGAGACCCACTTTCCCGGACAACTGGTATTGGCCGCTCGACTGGCTGAAACGGAGAGGCTCAAGAGTAATTTCATCCGGAGAGGCGCCGAAGGCCGCCTGAAGAGCAAAGGGAGAATATCCCGCAAAGCCGTCATAGACATCCAGGTTGCCCACGAGCTCAAGGCCGGGGAAAGTCCCCCGCAGGCTTCCCTTTCCGGAAGCCGTCCCTCCTATCAGCGGCTGTTCCCAACCCTCCATAAATTTTTTCCAGGCAGTAAGAGAAAGTCCGTCCTTTATTTTCGAAATTTCCATCCTGGGGACTTCCCATTTTAGATCCACCAGGCGGCGGGCCGGAACCAGGCTGCCGCTAAGAGAGAGAGCGGCCGCATCTCCCGCCAGGTAAAAGTCCGCAATGGACAGCTTCCCTCCATCCCAGGAGCCATCGGCCCTGACCATTTCAAGGGGAATTCCCGAGAGCGAAGAATTCTTAAAAGTTCCGTCCACCAGGAAAATTCCCCGCTTTCTGTCCCCGCCCAGAAATACCGTCCCGCTGACCTTCCCGGCGGAATCCGGAACACTTTCTCCGAGAGACAGAAGGCCGCCCGGTTCCACCTCATCAAGCTTTCCCATGGCCCACCAGGCGCCATCTCTCCCGTACCGGGCGGACAGCCCGAGACGCCCGCCGGAGCGCCTCTTAAGAGAGCCATGGAGGGCATAGCTCCCCCTCCGGCCGAAAATCTCCGTCTCCATCGAGACCGTATCTCCCGCAGGCGCCTTAACGGAAGACCCGGTGGACCTTCCGACAGAGGCCAGATACAGACGGGGAGAGCTCGCGCTCAGGTAAAGCTCCTCGCCCGCCCCGAAATTCTTGAAACCCTTGATTAAAACAGGGTTTCCTCCCAGCTTGACCTTAATTCCCGCCGTAAGAAGCGAGCGTTCTTTATAGAGCAGACTCCCTCTTATATCGCCGGCAAAAAAACGGCCCAGGGTCAGTTCCCCGCGGGAAATTTCCCCCCGGGCGAAGGGGGAAGAAAAAGAACCCTGCACCTGCCCCTTAACATCGGCCGAGCAGGAAAGTGTTCCCCATCCAGGCACCTTTAGAGCGGGAATGTCCCGTCCGAAGGCCAGGAAACTTAGATTCAACCTGTCCTTCCAGGGGTCCACCAGGCCCCTGGCCGCGACGCTTCCCCGCCGCCCGAGCCGGCCGTCTAGCCACAGGGTTTTTCCCCCATACACAAAACGACTCTCAAGACCACTCAAGCGGGCATTCCCAAGAACGATCGGGTCGGCTCCCTCGCCCAGTATGGATAACTCCACCTCCCCTTTCCCCGAAAGCGCTTTCATCGGCAGGGAGACAATACCCGCCAACGGGTCAAAGGAATGTGCTCTCATACCAAAAAGGAACAAGGGAGATTTATCCGCCAGGGCCAGGCCGGAGCCTGAGATGGAACTTCCCAGCCAGTTCGCCTTGAAATCCCTGAAATGCCACAGATCGAACTGATTGTAAAAATCAAGCGAGACACCGGAGAGCGGCTGCGAAAAAACCCGGCAATCGGATGATGTCAGGGTACCCTCAATGAGGGGATTCATGGCGTCGCCCCGGAGTTTTATTACGGCTGAGGCCTCTCCCTTAAGCTGGCCTCCCTTATTGAGGCCCAGATAGCCGGACAGGTCCTCAAGGGAAATCCGGGGCGCCTTTAACAGGAGGCTGAGCTTCGGGGAGATAAAATTACAGACATCGCCGGAAACAACAAATGGAATAGAGCCCCAGAAGCCGCTGAGGGAATCTATAGAGACAAAATCGTTGGTAAGCAAGAGCGCTCCGTCGATCTTCGAAAACACCTGGGGCAATCCCTTAAGTTTAAGAGATACCTTGTTGAGAGTCACATCGCCCTGCAGGTCCGCGACTGGAAAGCCTCCCTGGGATTCCGAGCCGAAATTCCCATTCATAAGAATGGCGACTTCTGCAGTACCGCCCCGGACCAGTAAATCCGGATTGTTCAGAAGATAATTGCCCCACTTCCTCGCATTCAGCCGATCGCCTTTCAGAGAGAGGTTCCAGGAGGATAAATCCTTCTTAAGCCGGCCCCGGCAACTGAAATTACAGTTGGTTTTCGCATCCTTCTCGGCCCACCTGAAAGCCATGTCGGCGGCATCCCGCCCTGAAAAGTCCAGGGAGCCGCCTATTCCATGAAACGCGCCGCTGAGATGCCTGTTTTCGGCGGCATCGGAGAAGACGATGAGGCCGTTTTTCATCTCCACGCTCCCCTGGAACTTGAGCCAGGCGGGAGGGCCCTCCCTCGATGGCGCCGCACCCGCTGAGGGGCGAATCACCCCTTTCCAGTTCACGGCGCCCTTTTTATCGCGCTTCCAGAGGAGATATGGCTTGTGCAGAGCGATCTTTTGGATTCCACCCAGAAGGCTCCTGGAGGACAGGCAATCCTTAAGGCTCAGATCGAGAGCGAGATCCTGAACCTCCGCCAGAACGGCCTCGTTCGAATCCTTAAGGACGATATTTTGGGCCCGGATGGAGCGGGGGGTGATCCTGAGGTGGTCAATGGAGAGGCTCCCGTTGAGGTTCTTTTGAATCGATTCGGCGACCCAGCCGCCGACCTGGGAGGGAAAAAAGGAGAGGAGAAGCCCGAGAGCGCCCACCGCGACCAGGACAAAAAGAAAAACACAAAATAGCCCCTTCAGGAGCTTGATTGCGATCGCCTTCATTTCCCGTTCATTATACCATATCTGTCCAGATTTGGTAAATCGGAACGCCCGGGGTCAGACCTAGACAATATGCTCTAATTTCCCCTCGGTTGCCCCTAAGAACGGATCGTGCCCAGGTAGGGCAGGTTGCGGTACTTCTGCTGGTAATCAAGTCCGAACCCCACCACGAAACGATTGGGAACCACAAAGCCGTTATAATCGGGTTCTATGGGAACCAGGCGCTCGGCGGGTTTGTTAAACAAAGTGCATATTTTAAGACTCGCCGGATTTCTCAATTTCAGGTTGTTCTGCAAAAAATATAGAGTATTCCCGTTGTCGATGATGTCCTCGACTATGATGACGTGCTTCCCGTCTATGGAGGTATCCATATCCTTGAGAATCTTGACATCCGTCGGATGGTCGTGGCGCCCGTAGCGGGTCACGACCATGTAGTCTATGACGAGCTGAAGATCGATGGCCCGCGCCAGGTCGGCCAGAAAGATAACGGCTCCCCTCAGCACGGCCAGAAGAACAAGATCTTTTCCGGCATAATCGGCGGAAATCTCTTTTCCCAACTCCGCAATGCGCTTGCGGATATCTTCTTCGGTAAACAGAATTTCCTCGATTTTATCGTGCATCATCCATCTCCTTCAGGCTCTCTTAATGCAAAATCTTGAGAAATAATACTTTTTGCGTTTTTTCGCTCACCCGCGCCCGCTCATCCAGGCGACAGCCCATAAGCCACAGAATTTTTTCCCGGTCAACGAGAAGGGGAATCTTCTCCCTCTGCCGCCTCGGCACCTTTTCATCAATGAGGTAATTTTTGACTTTCTTGAAATCGCTCATGCCTAAGGGGATGAAGCGGTCTCCATCCATTCGCCGGCGCACCAAGAGCGGCGTGCATACCGCATCGAGATCCAGGAAGGCCGTATCCGCTCCGCTTTGGCAGATTGCAGGAGGCGTATCAAGGATCGAGGCCTCCACGACCAGGCCCCATGGGTCCAAAGTCGTGCGGCCAGGAATGGCCAGCTCAAGCGAAACCGGCGCCGTAACATCCACGGAAACACCCCCGGTCAGCTTCAATATCTTATATTCCCGTTCGGCCATAAGGCCGCCCGGCAGGTAAAAGCTCCGTCCGCTTCCTCCTTTGAGGAGCGAAAATAGGGCCTGGGTGTGCCTCATGGTTATGCCGCAGAGATCCCCCTTCATCTCCCGGATGGCCTCCCGCAGAACCCTGGAACCCAGCGCCAAAGGCAAGTTTTTAAAAGCGTTGATATCTATTTGAAGCGTCTCTCCACTCCGCGAAACTACCTCTCCAAAAAAGCGACGGGCTTCTTCATTAAGGAATCGTTCATCCTCTCCGCACAGAAGGGCGGTCGCGGCCAGGACCTCCCGCAGAGCCTGATTGTATTCGCGCTCCAGGAGAGGAAGAAGTTGATGACGTATTTTGTTCCTGAAAAATGCGGGATCAAGATTGGTGGCGTCTTCACGAAACGACAACCGGGCCGTCCGGCAGTAGTCCTCCACTTCCTCGCGCGATATATCGAGGAGAGGGCGTATAACTCCCTCCCCGCTTAAGGGCAGAATCGCCTCCAGGCCCGCGGTCCCGGCCCCCCTCAAGAGCCTCATGAGAACCGTCTCGGCCTGGTCGTCGCGGGTATGGCCGGTGGCGATCCTGTTGGCGCCGATTTTTCGGGCCAGATCAAAAAAGGCCCGGTAGCGGACCCGGCGCCCGCTCTCTTCGAGGCCGGCCTTCTCCTCCTCAGCCAGTCGGGGAACATCCGCCGTCACCAGGTGAAAGGGACGGCCCAAGTCTTCTGCGAAGTTTTTGACGAAGCAGGCGTCGGATTCCGAATCTTCCCCGCGGGTTTTGTGATTTATATGGACGATCTGAATAGAAAGTTTAAGATGGCCTGCAATAGCATTTAAGACATGCGCCAGGGCGACCGAATCGGCGCCCCCGGAGACCGCCACCAGGACTGAGTCTCCTTCGGACAGCATGCCGAAACGCTTGATGGTGCCGAGAACTCGGCGCTGAAAAGCTTCTTTTTTCATGGAATCCCCGAGCCTCCCGACGCCGGCTGTCTCCCTCAAACTCCGAGTTTGGCCAGTTCTTCTTTCTGGATGAGGTAGAAGTGTTCGGGAGCCGGGAACTGGCTGGTTTTAACGTCCTGGTGATACTGGCGGAAGGCATCCTCGACCATGGGAGAAAGGTTGAGATACTTTTTCACGAACTTGGGCTGGAAGGCCTCGAAGAGGCCGACCACGTCGTGCATGATGAGAAGCTGGCCGTCGCAATGGGGACCGGCGCCGATCCCCAGAGTTATTATGTCCAGCTCCTTATAAATAAGCTCGGTGACCTTGGCGGGCACGCACTCCAGCAGGATGGCGAAGGCCCCCGCCTCCTGGATGGCCTTGGCGTCCGAGATGAGTTTTCTGGCCGTCTCGGCATCGGTTCCCTGAGTCTTATATCCTCCCCACTGCAAGGCAAACTGGGGAGTCATCCCGATGTGACCCATGACGGGGATCCCCGATCTGACCAGCTTTTCAATGACCGGCGCCATGGTCGCGCCGCCCTCGAGCTTGACCGCGTCCATGGAGCACTCGGAGAGGAAGCGTCCGGCATTCCGGACCGCCTCTTCCAGGCTTATCTGGTAGCTCATATAGGGCATGTCTCCGACCAGAAAGGAGTGTTTGGCCCCCCGGGAGACCGCCTTGGCGTGGCTGATCATGTCGTCCATGGTGACCGGAAGCGTGGTGGAATACCCCAGGACGGTCATCCCGAGAGAATCCCCCACCAGGATCATCTCTATTCCGGCCCGATCCTGAAGAAGAGAAAAGGGGTAATCGTAGGCGGTGAGAAAAGAAATTTTCTCCCCTTTCGCCTTCATCTGGCGCAGGGTCTGGATGGTCACTTTCTTTCTATCCATGTTTTCCTCCTTGAGTTCAGCTCTTCCGATCAAAATAGATGCTCTTGCCGGTTGCGGAAAGAGGAATTCCCATTACAAAGTCCGATTTACTCAGCCCCAGCATCCTGGCGGCCACTCCTATGCGGTACATGATCCGGTTATCGGCATTGAGGATGCTGGCCGTCTTCACCGCCGAGCCGATTGCGATCCCAAGGTCCAGGATCCTGAGAGCGCACTGGGGACCCTTGAATTCCTTCTTTTCGACAGGCGTCAGGGCGGCGCAGGAATCAAGGCCGCAGGCCCCGCAGTTAAGGCCGGCGGGTTTGGCTTCTTTTAAGCCCACCAGCAAGACCGCCCCTGAGGCGCGTACGTTCTCTCCGTCCCGCACAAAGCCCTTGTTCCCGCACTCCTCGGCATATTGGACCATCCGGTCGGCCAGGCGGACAATTTCCTCCTCGTTAAGTATCCGGATTTCAAGGAAATCCTGCCCCACGCCCTTGGGAGCGGTCCGGGCCGAGAGGGCCATGAGCTCCGCCACCATGGAAAGAGCGTTCATGCTACGGCCACCTCCGGGCGGGGCACGGCCAGGTCTTTGGCACCCTGGGCTGAAATTTTGAGCTGGGGAGCGTTCTTCTCCATCTGCTCCATGAGGAGGGCGGCATATTTTACCTTTTCACGAATGGCCCCGGCCAGGGCATCTTCCGAGACCCACGGCTTGTACATGCTGCCGACGCTTACGCCCGGCTCGATCTTGAAGTAACAGGGGGAACAGACCCGGGCCATCTCGGGAGCTTCCATAAGCCTGTTAAAGCCGCCGAAGGAGTCGAAAAGATAGACATGAATGTCCATCGGAATTTTGACCGCTTTCCGGATGGAGGCCAGTTGAGGCAGGGTCAGATCGGCCACCGGGTTGAAGGTGGTGGCCCCCAGGCTCTCAAGCACTTTGGCCCCGGCCGCATTGGCGTGCCCGGCAAAAACGGAGACTTTGAAGACCACGTCTGACGGCAGATCTCCCTTGAGCTTCATCTGGTTCAGGAGATAGAGAACTCCTTCGTCCCATACCAGGAACCCCCTGAGTCCAACCTCGATGCAGCGGTAGATATCCTGGAGCAGGTGATTTAACTGGTCGGATCCGTGCATCCGAAGGCCGCTCAAAGCGCCCTCAGGGGTGGCCACCTGGCGGCTGATGTCCCAGAGAGGCCGGGGACCGGGCGTCATTATCAGCTCTATTTTTTCCTCCGCCGCCATGGCCGCCATCTCGCGAAGTTCCCCGCGATCCAGGAAGCTGGCTCCCATGACCGTGCAGATGAGCTTATGAAGAGGGACTTTCCTTTTCTTCATTTCGTCGAGGGCCGCCTTCATGGTGGAGGGCCGCTCGATTCCCGAAACCTCCATCCGGCAGTGGGCTCCGTCGGGAAAAGTGAGGGGGGAAGAGGGAAGATCGTACGCGTCACGCCCGGGAATCCCGTATTTTTCCATGATACCTGCTACTTTGTCCATGGTAAAACCTCCTCTGTAGAAAATTTATGCCGAATCCCTACGGATTTTGAAACCTTGTGGCCCTGAGATCTTCGTCGCCAGCCACTCAATTCCTCTGCTCCGGAGAGAGTATCATTAAAGGAGGAAAAAACCGAGCCTGAGCTGCAAATCATGCTATTGCTCCGTTTGAATTTCCAACAGCGACGTGAACCCCGCCGCGCTTAATGCCGTGGTGTTCCAACGACTTGTTCACATTCTTTGTCTGTATCATAATTCAAGCCGAGTTTGCCGCAAAACTTCCGCACCCGCTCTTCCGGGATCTCCTTGCTGATGAATGTAGAATGGATCGATGAAATCATCATACTATTGCAGGAGAACGCAGCCACTCTGATAGAGATGGAGATGGATTGCTGTCTTCGCAGTCGCACACCGCTCGGCTATTTCTGCGAAGGCGATGAGATTTGCAAGTGTGGCTACCGTCGGCCTTGGCCATATCGTGCACATTGCAACGTGCGCCTGTCCCGACACGGAGTGCTCTTGCAGGAAGATGAGAAGTCATGCAGGCGGAGAATTTCCTTCGAGATAGAGTATGGAATCGGCAGGCGCGAGATCTGCGAGCGCTCGGAGGAAGGCTGGAAGATCCTTGGCTTTGTAAACCTTCCACTTCGGTATCCTGTAGTCCATCAATGCCCTTTCGTTAGTCTGCGGGCACCGCGTTGAACAGTTTTGCCACGAATTCCACATCATTTTTTCTGTGCGAACGCCCAGTATCGCATGAGCTGCGAGTGCTGCGCTGTAAGGATACGACAAATTTATGCGAGTCAGCTAGATGCGCTTGTTCGAATGCAAGCTCAGATTGGCTTCGCGAAATCGCCAATGCTTGGGGCGGTAAACGGGGCTTGCCTGCTTGGTGGGATCTCTTCCGTCACCTGCGTCGCCCTGTAGGAGAACGGTTCTTTCGTGGTCGTGCGCACAGTCGGACCGTCAATAGCTTTCATGTCAGAGGTGACCGTGCAAATTTTTTCCTGTACGTGAGTTGCCTTCGCAGTACCCCGTATTACCTCAAGCGCTCCGAGCGATTCGCCGGAGTCTGGATCAGTTACCTCGGCTCCAATGGAGTAAATCAAGAACCGCTGTCCAGGTCTAATACCGTCCTGCGAGCCGACAGTGAGCACGAGCGTGTACTCATCAATTACTTTGGCAACCTTGACAATCATTAGGTTCACCTCACAAACTACAATTTCTTGGAATGGATGGTTTTACTATGAGCTGTGAGAGCTCTTCTTTGTTGTTCTGCAGGATTCGTTCCCATATGTCACCAGTGCTCTCTGCCGAGTTTTGCACGCAAACCTGGATGCGCCCATTCTCTTGAACTGTCGCAACGAAACCAGTGCCTATCAACACCTCAAAATCATTCATCCGACTGAAAACAGACACCATGGCATCATGAGAGAAGAGGTCCGATGCATCAACAAGGAGAATCGCGCGGGCGTCGCCGTAGAGTGCGACAGGCTGAATTGCCTTACAAACTCTGGGCAGACGTGAACTTCGCTTCAAGGACTCGAACAGCGCATCCGCAAGGGTGACGACGACAATCGCAAGTACTATTACAATAAGAACTATGACCCACAGTGGAACACTGGCACTTGGTTTCCAGAACCACATGACAAAGCTGAATAACAAGCCGATGAGAGTCAGAATGAAACCATTTGTGCGTCTGAACGCTTTGTACAACTCGGACACATGATCCCCCCTCTACATCGCCATTAGACGGAAGTGGGATTCCCCTCGAAACGGGCTCTGATCCTGATTCTGGACGCCCTGAACACTCTACTTAATCACCCTGCCCATCTCAGAGCCTCTATACTCCTTCATTATAAATAAAAATCTCATTCTTGTCAAAAAAATCTTTGTTGAAATTTGGTTTCAAAATCAAGCATCACCGCCCATGAACAGAAACAGTTGTTCTTGGTACGGTGGATGCTCTTATCGGGCATAGTTTCTCTACCATATCTGCAACAGCCGACATTGTGATACCTAGAAGAATTGAACAATGTTGATAACGCTCGAAATAGCCATGAGAACTCCCGCCACAAGGCCGGTCCATAGCCCGCGAATCGCACCGGCCCTGAGAGGAATGGGCCTTCCGTAGTCGTCCGTCATGTCTTCTTCAACGACGGCTGTCATCCACTCTTTCGTCGTCCCCTTCACGATACCGCTAATGGTTGCCAGGATGATCTGCAAGGCAAAACCCGACAACACACCGATGACGAGCCCCATCAGTATTAACGCCAAGATCAATTCGAAAAGAGAGACGAAATAGCCAAAGCCTGCTCCCGCCCCAGCGCCTGCTCCCGCCCCGGCAATAAGTTCATTAACTGGGGAAGAGGTATTTGTAAGGAGTTCATTAGTGGACCCCAAAATGGGATGTGGCAAGATGGGGGCACCAGCGGCACCGCAGGTTAGGCCGATAACCATGCCGACAATTCCACCAACGAGTACGCGACCCAGAAAAACTCCCTTAAGAGGTGTCATCAACCCATTGTTAATGGCCGATGAGAGAAAGGGTTCTATTACGCCAAGGCGCTTGTACCCCCGGGCCCGAGCGATCGCGGTCACGAGGCCGGCGAAGATACCTGCGATAGCGCTCAAAAGAAGATCTCCCATAGCTTCGGTGGGAATCCCTTGGATCACCATTATGATTAGTTCAATAAACCCCCATAGTGCACAGAATACCGCCTGTATTACGAACTCTAAGTGTACCCCTATAGCCCACAATGTCACCGCGACGGCTACGACGATGACCACTACACCCATGACAGGGTCATCTGAACTGCTTCTGCTTGGTCGGTGCGTGTCTGACGGTCTAATAATACTCATTTCCACCTCCTCATGATTCGATGCTTCACAGTGCGTTGCTTGTGGTTAAACGACAACAATGACACATCCTTCATGTCCGCTGGTCGACGGCGTCCGTTATACGAAATGCTTGGCCTCATCGACAAGATATAACTCACCACTGTATACTGCCGCCGCTAGACAGCGACATATGGGATCACATGCATATGGGGTCTTGCAATCATGCAAATTCACCTTTTCCCTCTTTCCTATTTCCTGAGAAACCTTCTTCCCGTTGTATATTGAAGTCCTAGATAATCAGCTATTTGCTGCATAGTGTAGTTAAGTAGGAGGTAGGCTCCCTGAATAGCACGGTCTCTCTGAGTGCGGTCCATTTCCTCAACCTGTGGAAAAATTACGCCGCATCCCTGCCGGCCTTGGAGCCTTGATATCTTCGCCGCCTGCCACTCAATTCCTCTGCTGAGGAGAGAGCGTTATGAAATAAAAAAAGGACTCAGACAAGCAAGCCAGATCTGCAATTTATGCTATTCATATTCCAAAGCCGAACTGAACCGTCTGGCCAGTCAAGGCTAGTATCGTGCTAAAGTCAACCCCCGGCTAGCCAGGTCGGCTCCAATTAGTTATTGGGCAGCGTCCGGGTCAAGCTCACCCGATTGCCTCTTCGTAGAATAACACCCCAAGATCGAAGAGGAGGTCGATGAGTTCTCGGAGGGGGAGGGAGGCAAACGGGGCAGGAGGCCTCAAAACCTCAACTAAAGGACCCGAGGGGCGAAAATCCCTATCGATATTGAACTTGAGGCCGCGGAACGTTAGAGTCTCGTTCTCGCCCAGTGCTATCTCTGAGCCCAAAATCTTGGCAGTGAGATTGACTCGCTGTTCAATTAGACCTACTGATGGGGAGAGAGAGATGAGAAGCTTGTCTCTGCTTACTGTTTGCATGGCAGGCTGTGCAAAAATACTATCGAGGATCTCAAAAGATCTCGCGAGATGCGTGGGATCGAGAAGAGCATTACCTTTTTCTTTCTCTGCGAGCCTGAGAGACATCCCATAAGTGTGGCTCTCTCCATGGTAGAACTGGTATGTGTGCCCTTGGTCGGCAAGAAACTGGTTGGCGGATTGTTGGGAGTCTGGTGGAAGAGACGAAAACCGTATCACCACGAGCTTGATCAACGGCGTGTGTTCGCCGAAGTAGGCCTGCTCAAGAGCAGGAGAGGCTGCGAGTAGGGCGTCGAGATCTGCGTTAGTGAATGACAAGGGATGGCTGAATCCGAACTCCTCGTTAATGACTGCAAGAATATTGTTCAGGCCATCTGCGTTTCTAATATTAAAGCCCTGTAATAGACCAAGAGGGGGGCCGATGGAGGACAGGTCGAGACCTAGAGCTCCTATTGGTACGACCCTTATCTTTCGGGCATATGTGTACCCAGCCTCGAAGTAGAGCCAGTGGCTACCAAGGGAGTTTGGGCTAATGAAGACAAACATGACAGCTGTCTCAGTAAGTGCGGCCTCGATTCGGTAGACCCAATTGCGTCCGAGGGGGATGCTCTGGCCATCAGATGAGAGGAAGACTTCAATCGTCGCTCCAGTCTTAGCGAGAATGAGGTCCTTCAGGCGGCGGAGGACATGCTCATCTCTTGACGAGTGACTGAAGAAAACGACTGGTTTACTCATGACTTCTCTCCGTTTGCGAGGGACGCTGCCCAACAATTAGATGGTAGTGGTCTTTTTCCCCGAAACGGGCTCTGAGCCGGAGTCTGGACGGCCTGAATTCCTCTACTTATTGCCACCCTGCCCATCTCAGAGCCTTATACTCCTTCATTATAAATAAAAATCTCATTCTTGTCAAAAAAAATTGTTGACAAAAAATCTTTGTTGAAATTTGGTTTCAAAGTTCACATTGAGGGTTTCGGCGACCCGTCGCGGATTGACGAATACCCTCCGATGTGTGATTGGCCTTCCTCTTCCTCAACATCTTGCCTGTTTTACGGATCGCCTTTACGATCCATATTAGATACCAATATCTACGTCTGAAATAGGGACGGCTGAGCTTATTCTGCCACTCGTCGGCAACATCTTCGGATTCTTTGTGTTCAGGCCGTTGCGTTGTGTGAATGTGGTGTCCGATTTCATGATAAAGTGTCGTTGCAAAGAATAAGTCGCACAGAAAATGGATGTAATGTAAAGGGCGAGGCCAGGCGGCCAGGATGTTGTCCACGAATATTTCAATCCATGCTTCAGACTGTGCGGTTTTGCGGTGATAGAGCCCGAAGCACTCGCGAATCTGAACATTCTTGCGTCGTGACCAGGTCTTACCGCGCCGCTGGTCGTGGTTGAGATTACCGGAATTGGTAAGGAGAACCGTTTTGATTCCGCAGAGGTGCTTCGCCGGTACAGCGGCAACGAGCCGCTCAACCACCTTTCGCACTTTGATATACGGCTGGTAGTCCTTGTAGGCTTCGCGGACGATAATGTCTTGGATTTCATTCATTTGTTTCAAAGGCCGACGGCGAGTTGAGCGGCGGTTACTTGAATGCTTCGTTGTAGTAAACTTCGTAATCCAGGTACATACTGTCAAGCCAGGAAAGTCCTTTAGTCAGTTCGTGCATCATCCAAAAAAGCGGATGGCCTCGATTCGACTCCTGAACGACGGAACTACGAACAAGCGCTGGATCGAAGCGAGAATCGATAGTAGCGCCCGGCACGTTGTATTGAGCAAATGTCCAGATATACTTCCCGTTTACAATAATCGCCCTCGGAATGCGATTGAACGACACTTTCTTCGTTGAATAAAACTCGGCGACGTGATTCGAGCACGTTTGCGGCTCCATTCCATTGTACGCAAAGACAAACAGCGCGGGCCAACTCATTGCGTATTCTGCTGGTGTCTTCTTGAGCGGACTAAGTGTAGTTACTCCCGGGTGGGGTTGTGGAATACTTGCGAGGTTCGCCAGTGCGTCCCAAAGCTCTTTCTTTGTGAGATTTGATTTTACAGAGATCGCAGCAGTAACACTTTCGATCGGGCACATAGGCTTTTGATTCTCAAGGAAGTTCATCGACATATCATGATTGATGATGATGTCGATTTGACCAGAGCGGATATTGCCCACGCTGAAAATATCACCGCCGAGGTTGATCGTGTAACGCTTCGGAACGTGTTTTTCGAGAAATTGTTGACAGATAACTTCACGGTTGGTGCCGATATCGATATTCTCCGATGAGTTGCCTGCGAGCTTGCCCCTGGCAGCAAGCACATCGGTCAGGCGGTTGAAATAATCACCGAGATTCGTGGGCATCGTTATTAGCCTCGTCTTGCCGTCTAACAATCATTAGATGCAAGTGGTCTCTTCCCCCGAAATGGACTCTGAGCCGGATTCTGGATGTGGCCTGCCCCCATTTTGAGGGCGCTCACTATTATAAGGATCTTCTTCAGCACCAGTGAAAATCCTTTCAAGGCGTGAGTTGGTATTGGCCACGATGCTCACCCGGGTCAAGCAACCCGGCTCTCAACCAGGGATTCAGTCATGTTCCTTTAAGCATTATATGGTTCGGGGCGGTCGGGGGTATCCCCCACGAAAGTACACCGTCGATTTCCCCGGCGAGGAAATCGCGACTCGGTGCTTCCCGCCACGGCGGGACTCGGCCTCCGCAACGCCTTTCTTAGGGAAACACCTCCGCCTCCCCTTCTTTCGGCGTAATCTGCGTGAAAAAAATAGTATTGCGTCCCGAATGGCGTTTTTGTCCCTATTTTTCTCAGACTGCTTTCTCCGCTGTTCAGGCACCAGAGCTGAAATTTATGCTATTGGTCTGTTCTTGTTTCAACGGCTGGGCACACTTGCGGGCGCGTCCGCGCACGGGCGTTCTGTCAGGTGCATGCCCGGGTTCGACGACCCTTCCGCTGAAGAGGTTCCCCTGCAGTCAACTTGAATAGCACACTTAAGCCCGGATCCCCGGCGATCGTGATCCCGTGAGCGGAACCGAGGAGTTTCGTCATGTCCTTGCCAGCCTCTTCGATCGCCTTCAGGACTAGAGCACCCGTCGGATCCGCAAAGGTGGCCATTCCCAGTGATACCCATTTCATAGCCGTGCCGAAAATCTTGCGCCATAGCTTGCCCTTCTCCAGTTCAACTCTTCTATGAATTTCGGCAACGTAGGGCATGACAGTGCTCTCAACAAGGAAGCGGGCCTCCTCTCTAACGCGAGAGTAATCAGGCTTGTCACCAAGTAGTTTCCGTAACTCGGCGGCCAACTTAAGAGTCATCATGCGAAAGGGAACAAGTTCGTCTGAAAAACGCTCGCGTATCTCAAGCAAGTCATCGGCGGTTGACCAGTGCACCGCTGGCATGTGGAGAGAAATGAGCTCCAGACCGATTGCCGCTGCTAGATCCGACGCGGAGCACAACAAGGGCCGAACATCGGGAACAGGAAGAGCGTCTTCGTCGCTAACCGCAATCCATCGATTCTTGATTGCGAGGTGCCGAGCGGAAGGCAGAACTCGGATAAGAATGTCGTCGTCAAGCTCCGGATGCGCCTTGGTGAACTCTTCCACGGCTTCCAACTCGGGTGTCTTGCCCATGAGGAAGGCGGCGAATTCATCCACAGGCAGCCCCCCCGACGTAAGCTTGGAAACCATGTCATTGACCGTGGAGTTCAAGAGACCCGGGTGGTAGTAGACCGTGTCGCCAAGAAGCGGCTTAATGTCCATAGCGAAGCAGTAGAACTTGCCGGTCCTCTCTATGATCTTCTGTGCACTAGGACTCGAATTGTCCCCCATCACCCCGATTTGGATCTTGTCTGGAAGGCCCTTGAGATACTGGGTATATCTTGCGGCTGTTGACGCGTCGTCGCTCGGGGTCACGAAATGGACGCGGTCAAAGTAGAGGTGCATCGACGCGAAATGGTTCCGGTCGTGCGGGTAACAATCTGGGTAGTAGATGGCCTCCAACGCGTCGTTGCTACCTTGAGGCATGTGCCCACCTCCATTTTGGGTCCGTCGAGCGTGCATATGGGGCCATGCATATGGGATCAGGTCTTGCAATCATGCAAATCCACCTTTTCCTTCTTTCCAATTGTTTGAGAGCCCTGCTTATCGTTGCGTAGTGAAGTCCCAGATAATCAGCTATTTCCTGCATCGTGTAGTGATGCAGGAGGTAGGCTCCCTTAATAGCCCGGTCTGTCTGAGTGCGGTCCATTGACTCAACCTGTGGAAAAATTACGCCGCATCCCTGCCGGCCTTGGAGCCTTGAGATCTTCGCCGCCTGCCACTCAATTCCTTTGATTAGAAGAGAGCATTATTAAAGGACGAAATATGCAAGCCAGAGCTGCAATTTATGCTATTGGTCCGTTCATATTCCAACGTCCGCCATAACGGGCCAACGGCTTCCGACGGTCACGTTCGTGGCAAGGTTGGGCTTTTCTTAGCTTTCTTGTCCGCACACGTCACTGCACGTTGCCCTTTGCTATTACTGTAATTTATTCGGACCACCCTTGTTCTTTCGGCGATTTCCTTTGCCAACTCAGTTGCTTTCTTCCTGTCATTCCGGGCCTTAGCAAGCAGTTGCAGGAGAATCTTGTCTCCGGATTTTTCGATTGTCACGGCGTTTTCCTCCAAGAGGGTGTGCAACTCTTTCTGGAGGCCGAGTTCCTGCAGAGCGCGTATCTGCCACCAGAGGTCCCCTTGTTGCTTCGATTTCTTGAAGGCTTCTAGGAAAAGATCCTGTATGAGACTGCTTTTGACCATTTCTTTCAAGTAGAAAGCTGCGGCAAATAGGTTTCCACGCTTCAAGTCTTCGGTGGCAGTACGCAGATAATCACGAACAGCGTCAAGTCGATGCCCCACCCCGAAATGGAAGCGAGCGCGCTGTGACCAATCCTTGTTCTTCGTATAGCGTTTAAGTTCGCGGCCCACGACTTCCTTCGGGATAAGATCCGGCTTTCCTTGAAGAATCCGTAGCGTGCAAACTGTATCGTCCGAGTTGTCCTTTGATAACGCTTTCTCGATGTACTTGTCGCGCAGTTCGTGGTTGCCAATGACGTCGTAGTGATAGGCAAGGAGGTCGTACTGCTCGTTTTGCCGATAAATCTCTGCGAGGGACGTGACCAAGTCAAGCCTGTGCGTGGCTTCCGCTTCAGCTTGCGCTTCCAGTCCTTCTTGGGAAGCCCTTCGAACAGCCACCAAAGCGTGCCAGTCCTCCCGGTAGAGCACCACCTGCTCGGAGTCCAGTTTGCGATCGAAGCCCCCTTTGAGTTGCGTCTCCCTGTGGCAATCAAAACATAGGACACCAAGATTGGCGATCTGATGGTTTCGAGGATTGTTGTCCAGATGGTGTATTTGCACGGGCTTACCAGGAATTCGGCACACGCAACACGTCCGGTCGCTAAGGAAAAGGACATGGGCTGCCACTCCAGATGGAACAGGTTTCCCAGTCGACTTCTTTGCCATCAAAGCAACTCCGTGTTTGTTCTCACTTGTGCCTAACAATTATTAGACGGAACGGTGCTAAACCTGTTCCAAATGGGGAATTCTAACCTCTTGCCCTGTTATCCTTTAGTTTTAATTCCCAGTACTTACCTGCTCTCCCATCCCGGGGCAGGAGCATCAAGTCCCCGGATGACTTCAATTTCGTGGTTCAATACTCCGCCTGCGCGTCCCCCTGTCAACGCTCCTCCATTCCATACAGACTGAAACTCACTACCCGGGGATTAATAGGCGTTATCCCTATTATTGAGATGTATTTGATAGTGTCATATTTTCTCACTCCTGATAATTACCTTTTTCAAGCCAGTTACAGCCGCGCCGCTTTAGGCGTTGGCTGAAATGCCTTGTTATGTGGTTTTATTTGATTTCAAAATTGTCCGATTTAAAATCACCGTAATATCTGCCATTTTGTGCGGTAAATTTTAGCACGCAGTAATCCGGATCAGTTACACCTTTCGGGTAATACATTTCATCGCCGTCTTTCCAGATCATTTGTTTCGATTTATTATCTTGCAAAATTTCCATTGTTCCCCGGAGCATAATGCCCTTGAAAAATCGTTGGTCAAAAAAATACACACAAGCCTTGGGGTTGTTGGCATATTGTTTTGCTCTCATAGAGGATGTGTTGGTAGTGAAATAAATGTATTTTATGCCTTCCCGTTTGCGAGGGGGAAGCATGGCTTTTGTGTTTGGGAAACCATTTTCATCCACGGAACCGATAATGGATACGGTCGTTTTATCAATTATACTGCCGATTATTTTTTCTGCATCACGCATTTTATTCGCTCCTTTTTACACACAACGTTATGGCTCAACAACGGAACAGGGTCAAATCTGTTCCAAAGGGAAGATTTCAATGTCTTGTCCGGTTTCCCTTTTACCTTGTATGGGCCAAAACGGGATAAATAGGCGCCTATTATTCTATGCCATGGCATAGTCAGATGCGTCCGTGTGCAGCGCCTTGTTCAGTGCAGCCGTGAATCCATATTTCAGACTCGGCCAAGTCAAGTTCGTCGTTCCACATGACCGCATAACCGTGTTTATCTGCCTTGACGGCACGAAATAATGCTTCGTCTTTTAGCGCAGTAAATGGTTCTTCTTTGAGAAGAGGGCGACAATCGTAGATTCTGACGTCACCGCTTTGAAAAGTGACTTTCAGCTTCTTACTTCGAAGTGCCTTAACTCCTAGTATCTTTGGATACATTTTCATACCTTCTTAATCCAGACCCGGAAGCTGCTTGTATTGTTGTGTCTTCCGCATCTCAATTAATTCGTTATTATACCTCTTTGCCCATTGCTTTACCATGCGTACGGCTCTCGCAGGCATATCACCTTCAATCATTTCCAGGGTCTTAATGCAACCTGGTGGCAACCTGGTGGCAGGTCTTGTTTTTTGCATCTGAGTCCTTTTCTTCCATCTCCTCTTTCTCGCTGATGCACGCCACAATTCGGCTCAAGGTAGAATAATGCAATCCTGACCCTGTTTTGCTGTTATTGATCGCGTTTCAAAACGGCCGTAAGGCAGCGCGGCCCGCTTCCATATGGTATGGTCATGCCATAATTCGAGCTGATCACTCTAAAGGCTCTTTTGCGGTATTCTTCAGCGATCTTTTCATATTCCGCAGGTACTATTACGGTCTTTTCATCAAGGCTCAGGTTGTTGCACCCGAAACACCAGCGATCGTTTTTTTCTATCTTTATTTCGACCTTGTCAAACTTTTTAAGCGGCTCCGGTAATCCCTCCGGCAAAAGTTCAGGATAATAAAAGACCAGGCCGGGCCTGGGAATATTTAAAATCCCGCCCAGATGGAATGCCCGTTTAACTTTTTTAACAGTCCAGACCTTATATTCTGCTCCTAAGAATTGCTGCAGCCACGCGATGCCGGCTTCGCTGCAGGAGTTTCCGGAAAATCCCACGTAAACATTCTCTCCATCAAGCAAAATATCGCCATTTTCAAGAAACAGGTCATTCTCATCATAGTGCGGAGACGGGGGGGGACAGGCGACGTACCTAGCATTACTCTCCTTGAGAAGCGGTTCAAGCACAGACCTTACAAGATAGATCTGTTTTCTTCTGAACGGCGGGCGGAGGGCGTTTATTAATATAACGTTATTGCCAATAACCCTAAAAAAATCTTCGCCCGGAAATGGCATACAGCCTCTCTGCACATTATCAAGAAAGTGTGCTTCTTCCGGATAAGCGAAATGTTTCAGCGCGCGGTGAACCTTTACGCCGAAGTCTTCCAGTATCTTGACGTGGTCTTCGATCTGCTTTTTCAGCTGTTTGGCATTTTCCGGAAAAACTTCGCTGTCAATTTTTCCTGCGTTTTTCTCCATTTCCTTTTTCATTTTTTCGGTCATCCAGGATATGGACGAATGATAATCGCTCACAACGGTTGCATCAGGATAACCAACCATTACCTCTCTCAGTTTTCCCCAGTCGTTCCAAACCCCTATTTCACGTTTTGCCTTTGCCATAGCAATCCTCCTCTATTTATTGTTTGTTTTTGTCAATTTACAGGCTTAACAATCATTAAACGGAAGTAGTCTTTCCCCCCGAAACGGACTCTGATCAGGTTGGGAGATGCCCTGAATTCCTCTAGTTATCGCCGCCCTGTCCGCTCAGAGCCCCTATATCCCTCATTATAAATAAAAACTTGGTTGTTGTCAAAAAATCCCTTGTCGAAAACTTGTCTCAAAGTCGGTGCTCACCGGCGTGGCAGAAACTCAGGAACAGCCAGGGACACCTCTGAAACTCTGCGAAGGATCTCGTGACATCTTCGCTGAATATTGACAAGCGGAATACTTAACCTTACAAAAGGAGGTAAAAGGCATGGTAGAGCGGTTACAGGTCTACAAATGCGGCGTCTGCGGCAACATGGTGGAAGTCCTGCATGTGGGAGGGGGGCAGCTCGTCTGCTGCGGCCAGAACATGAACCTGCTCCAGGAGAACACGGTTGACGCCTCCAGGGAAAAGCACGTTCCGGTCATCGAAAAAACGGCGGAGGGGATCCTGGTCAAGGTGGGCAGCGTGCCCCACCCGATGGAGGAAAAACACTATATCGAGTGGATCGAGCTCATCGCCGACGGAAAGGTCTGCCGGCAGTTCCTGAATCCCGGGGAGGCGCCCCAGGCCCTGTTCAAAGTCAATCCCGAGGCCTTCACCGCCAGGGAATACTGCAATCTTCACGGACTCTGGAAAAGCTGATAAAGGAGGAATCTTAAATGCTTAATAAAAAACTCGAGGATGCCATCAACAGTCAGATCAACGCCGAACTTTACTCATCATATCTTTATCTCTCGATGTGCGCCTGGTTTGAATCAAAAAACCTGAAGGGCTTCGCCAACTGGTTGCGGGTCCAGACCCAGGAAGAACTCGTTCATGCCATGAGATTCTACGACTATGTCACCTCAAAAGGAGGTATTGTGCGCCTGGGGGCCATCGATGGACCGCCCACTGAATGGGCCTCCCCCCTGGCCGCCTTTGAAGATGCCTACAACCATGAAGTAAAGGTGACTTCCCTCATAAACGAACTGGTGAATCTGGCGGCAGCCGAGAAGGACCACGCATCCACCGCCATGCTCCAGTGGTTCGTCACCGAGCAGGTGGAGGAAGAGGCCAACACCTCCGACGTTGTTTTGAAACTTAAACTTATCGGCTCCGACGGGGCCGGGCTTTTCATGATCGACCGGGAACTGGCCCTGAGGGTCTTCGTGCCCCCGCCGCCCGCCGGAAGCGCGCCGGCCGCCTGAAAACCTCATATACGGGAATTCGCCATAAGCCGGAAAGGAGAAATTGCCTCCTGGCAGAATTACTACAGCCTAAAATTTATAAAAAGGAGTGAAAGCGCGATATGAAATCGAATCTCAAGGGACGGGACTTCATCAGCATCATGGACTTCAACAAGGAGGAACTGGAGACGATATTTGAGATCGCTCTCCATCTTAAGAGGCAGCAGGCCATCGGGCAGACCCACGAGGTTCTTCCAGGAAAAACCCTGGGGATGCTTTTCGCCTCCCCTTCGACCAGGACCAGGATTTCCTTTGAAACAGGCATCACCCAGCTTGGCGGACACGGCCAGTACTACAGCCCCGAACAGCTCCAGCTTAAAAACAAGGAATCCTGGAGAGACACCGCCGAGATGATCAGCCGCTTCATAGACGGCTTCATGATCCGCCTCTACAACCTGAAAACCCAGATGGGAGCAGAATCATACGAATACGGCGACGCCCGCAAGGTCCTCCGGGGAATCGCCGAGTACGCCACCATCCCCGTAATCAACGCCCTGGACGACATGGAGCACCCCTGCCAGATCATGGCCGACATCCTGACCATGGTCGAAAAGTTCGGCACGGACTACAAGAAGAAAAAGATCGTCATGGGCTGGGCCTACGACGAGCGGGCCAAGTCGGCCGGAGTGCCCCAGACAATGGCGGTGGCCGGCGGCATCCTCGGAATGAACATCACCCTCGCCTACCCGGACGTGAAGGGCTGCTACGACATCGACTCGGATTACTTCAACTTCGCGGTGGATGCGGCGAAGAAGTCTGGAGGCTCCATCAACGTGGAGCACGACATCTGGAAGGCCAGCAAGGACGCGGACGTCATCTACTGCAAGAGCTGGGCGCGGGCGCCTGAAGCTCATGAGAAGAACCGGGATAAGTTCAAAGAAGACTGGTGCATCTCCCACAAGCACTTCGAAAAGGCCGCCAACAACGCAGTTTACATGCACTGCCTGCCGGCCAAGCGGAACCAGGAAGTCACCGACGCCCTCATCGACGATCCGAAGATCTCCATCGTCAACGACGAGGCGGAAAACAGGATCCACGTCCAGAAGGCCATCATGGCCCTTACCATGAGATAAACAGGAAAAAATCATCTACTAAATGCGAAGGGCAGCCTTAATGGCTGCCCTTTTTTCTTTATGAACAAGAAGGGACGGCCGGTAATTTCCTCGAAATTGGGCTCTATGAAAAGAATGATTTTCTGCCTGTTGTTATTCCTGGTCCTTAGTTTCTCAGGAGCGTGGGGGGCTGATGTTAAGCCCCTTACGGAGTACGACCGGCTTTTTATGGGCGAAAACGGATGGACCGGGGGGGACGGCGCCTGCTCCATCCCGCTTTCCGAAAACCGGATTCTCTGGCTCTTCGGCGATACCCTGATCGGAAGCATTTCGGAGGGAAAACGCGGAAGCTGCGTTCTCATCAACAACTCCATAGCTATCCAGGAAGGGATACAGGTTGAAAAAGCCGCCGTTAAATTTTTCTACCCGACCACTTCAGAGGGAAAACCGGCCGCCTTCCTCCGCCCTGAAGACGGAAAAGGCTGGCTCTGGCCCGCTCATGGTATCCGTACTCCAAAGGCACTTTACCTTTTCCTGATGCAGATGGAGGCCACCGGCGATTCTTCCGTCTTCGGTTTCCGCCATATCGGCTCCTGGCTGGCCGTCATCAAAAACCCGGATGATCCGCCTGATCAATGGCGGATCGCTCAGAAAAAAATCCCCTGGGCCGTTTTTTTGCCGGGTAAAAACCTCTTCTTCGGCGCCAGCCTCCTCAGGGATGGGAAAGATGTCTATATCTACGGCATCTCGGAAGAGAGCGGAAAAGACAACCCGTCAAAAGCGATGATCCTGGCCAAGGCACCTGAAGGCTCTTTGGGATATTTCGGAACCTGGCGTTTTTATTCCGGCGGGGAATGGGTGAAAGATTACAGAGATGCCGAAGATTTATGCCCGGGGATCGCCACGGAATATTCCGTCTCCCTGAGAATACAGGAGACAGAAGGCAGAAGACAGTATGGAGAAATGGAAAAGCAGTATATTTTAATAACCAGCGGAAACGCTTTCTCCGGCGAAATATTAGCCCGCACCGCCCCCCAACCCTGGGGGCCCTGGGGAAAAAACCGGCTTATTTACCGCTGCCCGGAAATAAAAGGGGGCCAGGACATCTTCTGCTATGCGGCCAAGGCCCACCCGGAGCTTTCCGGAGGAGGCGGCCTCATCATAACCTATGCCGCCAATTCAACAAACTTCGCCCGCCTCACCGACGCCTCGCTCTATCGCCCGAGGTTTCTCTACCTCGCTCTGCCGGGTTTTGGTAAATAGTATTATGTCCCCTTTTTCTCCCATGCCCAGGCAAGCTTCTCCCCTGTTCCGGCGGCATTCAGCCTGTTGTCAAAGGAGAGGAGAAAAAGCTCGGGTATTTCTTTTTTCAGGGTCACCGCCAACGCCAGGTGCCAGAGATCGGCTCCCCGCAATGGCCATCGTCTTGAAAGGTCCCTTAATAAATCCCATTGCGGTGAAACAAAAATTTTTCTCCAGGGACCGGTCTCCAGAACTTCACAGGCAGCCTGGATTAGAATATCGGAAAGATATTTCTCCCTCCCCAGGCGGGCCATGACGGCATAAACCTCGGCAAAAACAAGAGAGGAGATGAGGTGCAATCCTTCCCTTTTGGCGAAAGCCAGGGCCTTTCCGCTGTGCTGATCCTTGAAAAGAACTGAAAGAACAGCCGAGGAATCCCAATAGATGACGACGGGTTTGGGAGTCTTCATGTGTCCCTGTGCTCCCGGAGAAATGCCTGGGCCTTTCCTTTTTGCAGTGGAAGGGGCGGAGGCAGACACCCGGTTGTTTTCTTCCTGGACGGCTCGACCCAACCAAGCCTCTCAAGGTTTTCTATACGGTCCTGAAAAGAAAGGGAATCACTGAGAACAGAGGTTATCCTGCCCACCGGCCTCCCCCTCTCCGTTATAACGACCTCAGTCCCTTTCTGAACCTCCTTGAGCAATCTGCTCAAGTTCATCTTGGCGTCCCTGACTCCGACTCTTCTGGGCTGCAACATCATCTCACCTCAATGTAACTACAATGACTACATTGATATTATAACCACAAATCCTTCGTCTGTCAACGGGCGGGCGACGCCGACGGCTCAATGCCAATGGCTGAGAATCAGAGCCAGCACCTGGGAGGTCAAAATCTGCCCGAAGATGGTGAGGGGATAGATGGCGGCGAATATAAAAGAAGGAGCCTCGGACCCTGTCATTTCCCTTAAGGTACTCATGGCCGGGGTGTTGGCCATCCCCCCGCAGACTGCGGTCAGGCTGTAGATTGCGTTCATCCTTAAAATTTTGCGGCTCAACAGATATACGCAGAGCATGCTCACCCCGAGCAGGAAGACTGAGGATGTCACCGCTTTTACGACCAGCGCCGTATCCAGGTTGATCATCCCGGCTCCCGACTGGACCCCTATCCCTGCCAGAAACAGGCCCAGGCCCAGTTCTTTAAGAATTGACTCAGCCGATTGCGACATATAGCCGGTCAAAAAGCCGATGCGCCTGATGGCCCCAAAAAACAACCCTATGAGAAGTGCCGCCCCGGCGTACCCTATTTCAATGCGGCCGAGAACCGGAACCGGAATGCCTATTTTCCCGACCAGCAGGGCCAGGGCCAGCCCAAGCGACATTGAAAGAAGGTCCATCTCAATTGCGCTTTTCCCGCGTTTTCCGAGAAAGTCGACCAGCCGATCCAGGTGCTTCGTCCTGCCCACCGCCATTATGGTGTCTCCCAGTTCCACGGGCCGATCTCCGGAGGGCGCCAGCTCCACCCCGCTCCGCCAGATCCGGGTGATCACGACTTTATAATTCTGGGATATTCCCAGATCCCCCAGCTTGACGTTATGCAACGAGTGATTGGTGATGACGATCTGGCGGGCCTCAACCGCCGGGTCAATCTCGAGGTCATCATGGGTCTCGTTCCCGAGCAGTTGATGCACCTTTTCCAGGGACTCCTCGGCCCCGACCGCCAGAACAACGTCTCCAAGGCGCAGGGTCGTCTCCGCATTGGGAACGAGAATACGTCCCCTTCTTCGGATCCTCGAGAGTGTTGCGCCTGTCCGGCTCCGGATGTCGAGGGTGTCGAGCCTTCTCCCATCCAGTTCGGCCTTCTCCACCAGAAATTTCCTGGCCAGAAGGGAATCCTGAGGGAATTGAGACGATTCTTCGATGCTTTTAGCTTCTTCTGCCAGATTCTTTTTTAACACCGCCGGTATAATCTGAACGAAAAGAATTACCGCCACGAGGCCGATTGGATAGACGACCCCGTAGCTGGATAAAAGAGACTGGTTCCAGCCTTTCTCCAGCAGAATGGCCAGGCTGGATGAACTATTGAGACTCCCGGTATAAATTCCGAGAATCGCCTCCGGAGGCAACCGAAGAACAAAACCGCTCAAAACCGAACAGGCTGCACCAGACAGGCAGGCCGTAAGGACGATCAGAAAATAGGAGAGACCATTCTTCCCGAAAGCGTTAAAAAAACTGGGCCCGCCCTGAATCCCCAGGGCATACATGAACATGAGAAGGCCGATCGAAGTGATGTACTCCGACGCGCTTAATCCGAGCCATCCGATGATAAGGCCGGCAAAAAAGATGCCCGCGCTCCCGAGTGAAAACCCCCGGAAGCTGAGTCTCCCTATAAAAAGTCCCGCGAAAAGAACCAGAAAGGTTACAAACAGCGGATTGAAAAGAATGCTCTTTATATCACTGACTTCTGTCATAACCGCTCACCTCGGGCCGCCGCCATTTTCCAGAAAATCCCGGGCCTGACGGTTCTCAGGTTCCAGCCTGAGGACCTCCATAAAGTGTTCCCTGGCGGATTTTTCGTCTCCACTTTTATGAGAGAGTATTCCCATGCTCAAATGAATTCCGGCCCCGGGTAATATTTCAAGACTCTTCCGGTAGGCCTCTTCGGCCTCTTTGAAACGACCCATAAACATGAGGGTATTGCCAAGATCCTTCCAGAAATGAGCATTGTAGGGATCCTTCTCAAGAGCGGCGCGGTAGCTCTGGATTGAGAGTTCCCGGTATCTTCCCCCAAGACGAAGACCCATCTGCCCGTACAGCCGGCCGAGATCCGCCAGCGGGTAGGGATCCAGGGGATTGAGCAGGCAGGCCTGCCGGTAGCATTTTATGGCCCCCTCGAGCCATATCTGAAGACGCGTCCTTAATCCCCACTCCTCCTGAAATTTTCCCGCGCTCAGCCAGTAGCGTTCGCGAAGGCCGTCCAGGAGAAGAGCCTGGCTGAAAAACTCAAACGACTTTCCCGCCCTCTCGCAGAGAACGGGAGTCCCGGCGCCGGCCGACATGAGTTCCCTGGCTTCCTCATTAATATTCTGGGCTTTCCCAAAAAAATAATTTCCCTTCAGCGCATGAACCGAGTAGACAGCCATACCGGCGCTGAAAAGCAGGATCAATCCTGCCGGGGCTATGAGCCACTTTCGCCTGAAATCCGGTCTTTGTTCCGGAGCGACTTCCTCCCCCGGGACAGCCCAATAGCAGGAAGCGGCCAGGAGAAACCACCAGAGGAATGTCGTCGGCAGCGTGCTGAAGCCAAAAAGATTTCCGCTCCAGAAGGCTGTTCCTGAGGAAAGTATCCCCAGGCTCAGCAGGCGCTCATCCGGAGAGCGTGCGCGCCACCCGGAAATAAACGAGCGAAAAAAAACAAAAATTATTCCGAAGAGAATGAGGAGCGAGGGAATGCCGGTATTGGAGGCGGTCTCCAGGAAAACATTGTGTGGAGTTCCGGCCAGAAGCATGCGTTCCCGGTGGAAGAGGGGCTCACCCTTGCGGAAAGGAAGATAGGCAAATGAAAATGTGCCGGGGCCCGTCCCCAGAAGAGGATGGGCCATCATTATCTGAAGCGATGACTTCCAGAGGTGCAGACGGGCAGCCAGACTGGGATCTTTTTCGATATTGAGGCTGGAGCGGATTCTTTCCTGAACCGGTGGAAGAGAGAATTTTTGCGTCATAAAAGGCAGGAAGAGAATCGTCGCCAGTACGATCGCGGCCAGGCACACGAGCCTCTTTCGGCCATAGGGACGACCCGTGCGGTAAAGCCCGAACATGAAAAAGAGGATGGAAAGAAAAAAGGCGACCCAGGCGGCCCGGCTCAAAGTGGAAAGCAGGGCCATCCAGGAAAGACTCCATACCAGGATGTGGAGCGCCAAGCCGACCCTCTTCTTCTGTTCCATAATCATCTGAAGGCCCAGGGGCAGAACCATGGCCAGGTAGGCTCCCAGGAAATTCGGGTTCCCGAGGGTTCCGGTCGTCCTCTCCCTGACCAAAACTGGATCCTTCCAGGAAAGCGGATCATACCCCAGGTGCTGAAGCAGGGAATAACACGAGGCCGCCACCCCGGCCCAGAAGGCCAGAAAGAGACATCGCCTGAGAAGGCCGGGAGTCATGACGTCGGAGGCTATCAAGAAGAAAAAAACGCATCCCGCAAGGAGGGTCATTTCCCACAAGCCGGGCAGAAAATTACGGGAGGAAATCCACGAAATACAACATGTTAACAGAAAGCCGATCCCCAGAACATGAGACGCATGGAGCCGAATCCCGGAAGGGAAATAGATTTTCTTCAGGAGCCAGAAAAAAGAAATCCAGGCGAGCAGAAACCAGAAGAATGCCTCTTTGGGAATCTGAAAGCGATCTTCCAGAAAAGGCAGGATCAGGACCGGAATCCCAAATGCCAGGATTCCAATGCCGGCTGAGAGAGTTCCGTCAATCGGCGAACGCGTCAAAACGCCCGAACGCCTCACCAGAGGTCCTTTGTCAGAAATTCTTTCAGTCTTATTATGGAACTGTGCAAAACGCGGGAAACTTTTTTCTGCGAAAACCCCATTTTTTGGGCTATCTGCGTCTCCGTCAGATCCTTGTAAAAGAAAAGATACACTATCTTCTGCTCGATTGTCTTGAGCTTCTCAAGAGACTGCATGAGAACAATTCGATCCTCCATTGGCAGTTTGAAATCCTCATACCGGAGGCTCTTTATTTTCTGGATGTCAAATTCAGCCTCCTTTAGAGCATCGAAAGACTGGCAGAAAACCGGATTTTTCACCCTGACAATCTCTTCGACTCCATCGGGAGCGATGTTCAACCCCCGGGAAATCTCCTCCACGCTCGGCAGGCGTTCATTCTTCTGCATGAAATCGGCGATATAAAGGTTGACCCGGTGACTGACCTCCTTAATCCAGCGCGGCAGGCGGATTCCCTCTGTCCGATCCCTCAGGTAATGCCTGATCTCCCCATTGATCAAGTGAGTGGCATACGTGCTGAACTGGGTATCCCGTCCGGGATCAAAACCATCCACGGCCTTGATCAGGCCTACGTAGCCGACCTGAACCAGATCCTCCCTGAATTTGGGATACTCGGGAAATTTCCGGGCAATCGACTGTGCCAGAGCCATGTAGGCGCAGATAATCCTCTCCCTGAGAGCGGGATCGCGAGTTAGTGCGTAGTCCTTTAAAACCGGAGCAAGTTTCTCGTTATCCATAATCACTAATCACTAAAAAGGGTGAACTAATTCACCCTATTTACACAGAACCCGGAAGTTCAGTTTAATCCATTCAGAATTCAGAATTCTGGATTTTTCCTGTTTAGTGCATCTGTCCGATAAGATTATACAGAGGCAGGAAGACTGAAATAACGATGAATCCCACCACTGCGCCCATGCCGACGATCATTATAGGCTCAAGCATCGAGGTCAGCGATGAAAGGAGGTACTCCACCTCGGTATCATAAAAATCGGAAATCTTCGAGAGCATGGCGTCCAGGTTCCCCGTCTCTTCTCCTACAGCCACCATCTGGGTCACCATGGGAGGAAACAGCCCACTGGCCCCGAGAGGGCTGGCGATGCTCTCTCCTTCCCGGATGCTCTCGCGAATCTTGGCCACCGTGCCGGCGATGACTTCATTGCCCGACGCTTTTCCGACAATTTCGAGGGCCTGCATGATGGGTACACCGGAAGAAAGAAGAGTACCCAGAGTCCGGCAGAATCTCGAGATGGCCACTTTTTTGTTCAACAGGCCAAAAACCGGCACGTTCAGCTTGAGCAGATCATACTGCTTCCTACCCACGGCGGTCTGAACATAGCGATTCAGAAGGAATCCGCCGACGCCTATCATAATGAGGGACGGAATGATGTAGAGTGGATTTCTAGCCGCCTTCGTGACGCCGATTAGAATTTTAGTCGGGAGAGGAAGGGCGAGTTGCATTCCCTCGAAGAGGCTGACG
>Ga0209749_1000673_pt1 | contig 41079 bp, 39 predicted proteins | sample EPASupsiteSAE347_FD_187267 | JGI IMG/M metagenome (GOLD analysis project Ga0209749, IMG submission 187267) | Bioremediated contaminated groundwater from EPA Superfund site, New Mexico - Sample SAE3-47 (SPAdes) (version 2) | ecosystem: Environmental > Aquatic > Deep subsurface > Groundwater >...
CAATTGGAGAAATTCCGAAAAATTGCCCTTGCTGACGGGGAGATAATCGTCACCGAAATGACAAAAAAACAGAGAGAAATACTTCAGGCGCTAAACTTGTGCGCCTGAACTTTCGGGAGGTTAGGTTTTATTGGAATTGATCCCGGCAGCTACATCGTTGAGGAGGTAGCTCAGGTCGGCTGGATACAGTCGTACCCTGACTCGCCAAGCACTCACACCGTAAATCTGGTCTCAGGAGTGGCTGGACCGACGGACATAGATTTCGGCAACTATCGCACCACCGGTTTTTCCGGCACAAAGTTCGAGGATCTGGACGGCAACGGTGCCAAGGATGCCGGCGAGCCGGGCCTGGCAGGCTGGACCATCAGACTCAAGAAAGGTGACACAGAGATAGCCAGCACAGAGACCGGCGCTGGCGGCGCTTACTCTTTCGTCGGCATTGCTCCCGGCAGCTACACTGTCGAGGAGGCTATGCAGTCCGGCTGGGCTCAGTCCTATCCTTCCTCATCGGTCACGCATAATGTGGACCTGGTCTCGGGAGTGGCCGGGCCGACTAACATTGATTTCGGCAACTATCGCCCTATTGGTCTTTCCGGCATGAAGTTTGAAGATCTCGACGGAAATGGTGCCAAGGATGCCGGCGAGCCGGGCCTCTCTGGCTGGACCATTAAACTCAAGAAAGGTGCTACTGAAGTAGCCAGCACAGAGACCGGCGCTGGCGGCGCTTATTCCTTCGCCGGCATTTCGCCCGGCAGCTACACCGTTGAAGAGGTTGTCCAGGCAGGATGGGTTCAGTCCTATCCAACAACACCTGGCACACATTCCGTAAACCTGGTCTCGGGAGTGGCCGGGCCGAATAACGTCGATTTCGGCAACTATCGCACCACCGGCTTTTCCGGCCTGAAGTTCGAAGATCTGGATGGAAGTGGTGCCAAGGATGCCGGCGAGCCGGGCCTGGCAGGCTGGACCATTAGGCTCATGAAAGGTGGAGCAGAGGTTGCCACTACTCAGACTGGGGCGGACGGTGCTTATTCTTTTGCCGGCATTTCGCCCGGCAGCTACATGGTTGAAGAGGTAACCCAGGGCGGGTGGACGCAGTCTTATCCCAACTCGCCAAGCACTCACACCGTAAATCTGGTCTCAGGAGTGGCTGGACCGACGGACATAGATTTCGGCAACTATCGCACCACCGGCTTTTCCGGCATGAAGTTCGAAGATCTCAACGGCAATGGAGCCAAGGATACGGGCGAGCCGGGCCTCAAAGACTGGACCATTATACTCAAGAAAGGCGGCACTGAGATCACCAGCGCAAAGACCCTGGTTGACGGCTTCTATTCCTTTGCCAACCTTGCACCCGGCAGCTACACTGTAGAGGAGGCTATGCAGTCCGGCTGGACTAGGTCTTATCCCGCCTCACCTGGCACGCAGACCGTTAACCTTGTCTCGGGAGTGGCCGGGCCGACGGACATTGATTTCGGCAACTGGAGATCTACTGGATTTTCAGGCATGAAGTTTGACGACCAGAATAGAAATAATGCCAAAGATCCCGGCGAGCCTGGCCTCTCCGGCTGGACCATTAAGCTCATAAAAGGTGCAACCGAGATCGCCAGCATCCAGACAACATCAGGCGGAGCTTATTCATTCACCGGCATTGCGCCCGGCAGCTATACTGTTGAAGAGGTAGCACAGGATGGCTGGGTTCAGTCCTATCCACTAACACCCGGAACTCATGCAATCACCCTGGTCTCGGGAATAGCTGGACCGACAGACATCGAATTCGGCAACCGTGGCTCTCTTGCTATCTCCGGCCAGAAGTTTTATGACAAAAATGCCAACGGCATAAAGGATGCGGAAGAGCCTGCTCTCTCCGGCTGGAAGATTCAGCTTAAAGACAGCAGCGATAACCTCCTGCAGACCGCCACCACCAGCTCAGATCCGGGCAAGGAAGGAGTCTACGAGTTTGGGGACCTGTCGCCAGGAACCTACCGGGTTTACGAGATACCGAAGAACGGATGGGTGCGGACTGCTCCCGCTGAGGAATACTACACAATCACCTTGACCAACATGCCTTCCCGGGGAAATATGTTCGGAAATAATCAGCTCGCCATCTCCGGCCTGAAGTTTCATGACAAAAATGCCAACGGCATAAAGGATGCGGAAGAGCCTGCTCTCTCCGGCTGGGATATTCAGCTTAAAGACAGCAGCGATAACCTCCTGCAGACCGCCACCACCAGCTCGGATCCGGGCAAGGAAGGAGTCTACGAGTTCGTCGATCTGCAGCCCGGCACCTATCGGGTCTACGAGGTCCAGAAGAACGGATGGGTCCGGACTGCTCCCACAGAGGAGTACCATGCCGTAACCCTGACCAATATGCCATCACGAGGAAATCTCTTCGGAAACAACCTAGTGAAGATCTCTGGCATCAAGTTCGAGGATCTTGATGGCAACGGGGCCAAGGATGCAGGCGATCCGGGCCTCGAAGGCTGGACAATCAAGCTGAAAAAAGAGGGCACAGAAGTCGATAGCACTCATACGGCAGCGGGCGGCGCTTATTCGTTTGAAGGCCTTGCGCCAGGCAGCTATACGGTTGAAGAAGTTCTCGAGCCCGGCTGGACCCAGTCCTATCCACCTTCTGGAACGTATGCCTTTGTTCTGGCATCGGGAGACGCCGGACGGAGCGACCTTAATTTCGGCAACTATCGCACCACTGGTTTTTCCGGCCTGAAATTCGAAGATCTGAACGGAAATGGTGCCAAGGATAACAGCGAGCCAGGCCTCGCAGGCTGGACCATCAAGCTCTTGAAAGATGGCACCGAGATTGCCAGTGCAGTGACAGCTGCCGACGGATCGTATTCGTTTGCAGGCATCGCACCCGGCAGCTACACCGTCGAAGAAGCTACGCAGGCGGGCTGGACTCAGTCTTATCCCGCAACACCTGGAACCCATGCAATAACTCTGGTCTCAGGAGTTGCCGGACCAATTGACATCGATTTCGGAAACTACTGGTCAACCGGTTTGTCCGGCATGAAGTTCTGGGACAAAAACGGCAACGGTGCCAAAGATAGCGGCGAGCCCGGACTATCTGGCTGGACCATCAGACTCCTGAAAAATGGAGCAGAGGTCAACAGCACTATGACAACCGCCGATGGCTCATATTCGTTTACAGGAGTTGTGCCTGGCAGCTATATCGTCGAAGAGGTCGTCCAGCCAGGCTGGCTTCAGACCTATCCGGCAGCACCAGGAACCTATGCGATAACTCTGGTCTCGGGTGTCGCCGGACCGACTGATCTCAATTTCGGCAACTGGAAGACCACCGGCTTCTCGGGCATGAAGTTCGAGGACAGCAACGCCAATGGCGCGAAAGATAGCGGCGAGCCTGGATTGGCCGGCTGGACCATCAGGCTCATGAATGGCGGATCCGAGGTTGCCAGCAAGATAACTGCCGCTGATGGCTCATATTCGTTTACAGGAGTTGTGCCAGGCAGCTACACCGTCGAGGAGGTTGCCCAGGCCGGCTGGACGCAGTCCTATCCTGCCTCACCAGGCACGTATTCAGTGACTCTGGTCTCAGGAGTTGACGGCCCGAAAGACATCGATTTCGGAAACTGGCGAAAAACCGGTCTTTCCGGCATGAAGTTTGATGACATCAACGGCAACGGCGTCAAAGACAGCGGCGAGCCGGGCCTGTCCGGCTGGACCGTTGTGCTGAAAAAAGACAGCACACAGATCGCAAGCACAGTTACCGATGCCAATGGCGGCTATTCTTTTACCGACATTGTTCCCGGCAGCTACACGGTTGAAGAAGTAGCCCAGTCTGGCTGGCTTCAGACCCTTCCTGCCTCGCCGGGCATATATTCCTTGGATCTGCTCTCGGGAATAGCTGCAACTAACATCGATTTCGGAAACTTCTGGTCAACAGGTCTCTCGGGCATGAAGTTCGATGACCGCAACGGCAACGGCGCGAAAGATAGTGGCGAGAATGGCCTGGCCGGCTGGACGATCAGGCTCATGAAAGATGACTCTGAAATCGCCAGCACAGTGACTGCCGCCGATGGCACTTATTTCTTTACCGGCATCGTTCCCGGCAGCTACACCGTTGAGGAGACCGCCCAGTCTGGCTGGCTTCAGACCTATCCGGCAGCACCAGGAACCCATGCGATAACTCTGGTCTCGGGTGTCGCCGGACCGACTGATCTCAATTTCGGCAACTGGAAGACCACCGGCTTCTCGGGCATGAAGTTCGAGGACCTCAACGCCAATGGCGCCAGAGATAGCGGCGAGCCCGGATTGGCCGGCTGGACCATCAGGCTCAAGAATGGCGGAGCTGAGGTTGCCAGCAAGATAACTGCCGCTGATGGCTCATATTCGTTTACAGGAGTTGTGCCCGACAGCTACACCGTCGAGGAGGTTGCCCAGGCCGGCTGGACGCAGTCCTATCCTGCCTCACCAGGCACATATTCAGTGACTCTGGTCTCAGGAGTTGACGGCCCGAAAGACATTGATTTCGGAAACTGGCGAAAAACCGGTCTTTCCGGCATGAAGTTTGATGACATCAACGGCAACGGAGTCAAAGACAGCGGCGAGCCGGGCCTCAAAGATTGGACCATTGTGCTGAAAAAAGACGATTCAGAGGTCGGAAGCACAGTTACCGATGCCGATGGCGGCTACTCGTTTGCCGACATTGTTCCCGGCAGCTACACGGTTGAAGAGGTTGCGCAAGCGGGCTGGCTTCAGACCCGTCCTGCCTCACCGGGCATATATTCCTTGAATCTGCTCTCGGGAATAGCTGCAACGAACATCGATTTCGGCAACTTTAAAGCAGGCGGCTTTGCCGGAATTAAGTTTGAGGACAAGAACGGCAACGGCGTCAGAGATAGCGGCGAGCCGGGCCTCGCAGGCTGGACCATTGTGCTGAACAAGGACGGCGCAGAGGTGGCCAGCACAGTGACCGCCTCCGATGGAGCCTATTACTTTGCAGACATTGCTCCGGGAAGCTACACAGTCAAGGAGATGGCCCAAGCCGGCTGGAAGGAGACCTCTCCAGCGGGCGATATCTACACTGCCGTCTCCAGCAGTGGCCAGGTAAAGATAACCGCGGACCAGTCGGAAGTTCCTGCGACTGAGGCCAACTTTGGCAACCGCAAGCTGGTGGAGGCCTTCCGGGTCGAGATTGTTGCCGATCACCAGACTGTCCTGCCAGGCGAGAGCCTCGTCTTTACCATCACCATCAACCGTGTGGGCGATATCCTGCTCGATAGCCTGAGCACGCAATACACTTTGCCCAAAGGCCTGAAGTACGTATCCGCAAACCCCATCCCGCAAGAAATAATCGAGAATGCCGACGGCAGCACTACACTAATCTGGACTGACGTTGCCTTCAGTTCGCAGATAGCTTCCCAGCTGGCCAGTTCGCAGGACGTATTTGTGAATCCAACAGATGCTTCCACACCTTCGACCGTCATAACCGTAAATTCGGAGGTCCAGTCGGACGCGCCGCCTATCCTGACCGGCACAGTCGAGGTGGAGGGCAGCACAATTGAGGCAGATGTAGCTACAGCCAAGGACACAGTCTCTGTGAATGTGCCTACCCAGCCTATCTACCTGAACAAGACCTCCGACCTGAAAGTGGTCTGGCCGGGAGCTACCATCGGATACACCATCACCTACGAGAACCTGGTTAGCCTCCCCTTAACCCAAGTAACGATCACCGAGCAGGCTTCCCCGGATCTCATCTTCCTCTCCGCTTCGCCTGCACCCGACCAGGGCACGGATAACGTCTGGAGCATTGGCGATCTGGCACCTCACGAAAAGGGTGCCATCAGCGTCCTCTTCCAGGTCAAGAACGCTTCCAACCTGAGCTTTTTCAGCCAGTCGTCCGTCTCAGGCAGCGGATTTGTCAATAGCTATAGCCGCCTCTCGACCGAAACGGAGAGCCAGGGCTTGAAAAACAGCGTTACCCTGACCTGCAAGGAGTTCACACCCGTCTCTACATCCTACTTCGTCAAGCTGCGTGACAGCGATGGAACGAGCCTTCTCAAGACGGAGCACGGCAGCGGTGAGTACCACAGCGAGGATGTTGCCTCTCTGCAGATGAAAAACCGGTCGATAAGCACCGTAGGCTCGCTCAAGGCCGCCTACCGTCCCACAAGCTTCTCTCTGCCCGGCGGAAAGTCGATAAATTACAGCTCCGAGATCGCTTCCTCGACCATTACCCGCAACCGGGCCACCCAGGCTTCGACGAGCAATGAGGTCCGATACGCTAAGAGCCTGGAGATGGAGGAAAAGCTCCTCATTGACAAGAACGAGACTCTCATTTCAGTCGAAGGCTCTCTGCAGGGCCAGGTCCATCTGGGCGCTCTGAAGAAAGACAGTCAGGCAGTCAAGCCCGCTCCCATCTTCGAGTCCTCCCAGGACTACAGCGGATCCTTCCGGTTCAACCAGAGCCTTGAGGACTACGGCGGCAATGTTCGCCTGATCCACAATGCTACCGGCCAGGGCCAGGCGGCCAGCGACCAGCGCCTTAAGAAGAGCCAGAGAAGCTATGAGCACGGCAACGGAAGCTACGAGAGCGAGGAGCAGGCCAGCACAGCAGAGAGCTACCTGGCTAAAGATTTGTCAGTCAGCTCCGATCCGGCTTACGGCTACGGCAAATGGAAGTCGGGCATCTGGTCTAAGAGCTCAGGCAAGAGCTACCTGGGCCAGGAGGTCAGTGGTGCGGACTACATCAAAGAGGATACTAAGGTCTCAGGGCTGAACGATCTGTCCAGCAACCTCAGCTATCGTGGTCAGGGACGCTTCCGGGCGGTCTCTGAACCTGACAACCGAAGCATGGTGGACCTGGATGAGGAGTATACGGGCGAATACTCCCTGCAGCGCAAGGTCCACCTGGGTGGAGTCTCTCGCTTTGACCGGCCTCACCTCACACTGAATAAGACCGGCTGGATGGCGCCTGGAACGGTGGTAGCCGACTACACCATCACTGTGCTCAATGACGGCAACACTGCCCTGGGTCCGATCTACGTCTGGGACATCTTCCCCGCCGGGACTGATTACCTAAGCTCCTCACTCAAGCCCGCGAAGCTGGCGCCCGGTTATGCTAACTGGTCGCTGCTCTATCTGGGCATCGGCCAATCTGTAAGCATCAGCCTGAGGCTGAATATGACCGACCCGCAAGATGAGCTGGTCAATCTGGCCTACGCTTCCGGCGGACATAATGACCAGTGGATAACTGCCGGCAACATGAGCATAATCCAATTCGGCTGGCTGAATTGCTGCCAGCCGGATATGCTCCTGGACAAGCAGGCCAGGATTGACGCAGTCGACGGCCGGGTGATCTGGTACCGCATCCTTCTCCAGAACCGTGCCAATGTGAGCCTGGCAGCCCAGATCAGAGACAGATTGCCAGCAGGCCTGAAGCTTCTCAATGCTTCTGCCGAGCCTCAGGTAGAGGGACGGGATCTAGTCTGGGTGACTACGGCCATACCTGCCGGCGAGAGCCGGTTCATCGAATACCGGGCCCAGGCAACCCAAAACGGCAGGTTCGTGAACGCTGCCCAGGCGGAGGTCCATGCCCTGGACGGTTCTGGTGGAGGAATGGCCGCAGCCAGTGCAACGGTCACGGTAGGCGAGGCGACGTCTTATGCAGAGGATGGCTGGCGGCCTCCGGAGTGGGGGCTGGACAGAATGGAGATGATCTGCGATGATGAGATCGCCGGGGATGGTGGTAGCTGCGGCTCCTGCCCGAGCTGCAGCTGCCCTATGGGAGAATAATTGAGAAAAAAGGCCTCAACGGAAAATGAGGCCTAACCATCCTATTTTTGCAGAGTGAACCCAAAAACTAAAATATCCGGAAAAAATCTTCGCAGATTGTCTTCCTAGCGCCACGACCAACCATTTCCTGCAAAGCCGCACCGGAATCCTCCGGCTTTAGATTCACACCGGCGATGGCATCGGTCAGTACAAAAACCTCAAGTCCATCTCTTAGCGCATCCAGCACGGAATATTTTACGCAATAATCCGTAGCCAGCCCGCCGATATAAATCTGCGTAACTCCCAAATTTTTCAATAGATTCGCTAAAACCATTCCGCTTGAATCTGTTGCATGAAAGGCCGAATAGCTGTCTTCTTCCGGGCCTATGCCCTTGGATATAACCAGAGCCTCTTTAGGAAGCTCAAGCTTCGGATGAAACTGTGCACCATAACTTCCTTCGATACAATGGATGGGCCATACTCCGCCAAATTGCTCAAAATGCTTGGTGACTTGGGGATGCCAATCCCTGGTCAAAAAAATGGGCCAGTTTTCCCTCTCAAAATACTTTATGTACCTGTTTAGAATGGGGATGATCCTGTCACCCTCGTGGATGCCCAAAGCGCCACCAGGGCAAAAATCATTTTGGACATCAACCACCAGGAGAGCCTTACTTGATCTCAATGAGCTCATAAGCAGAAGATCTCTTGGCCTGTCTCTCTGTCGCAAATACAGTCTGGGAGAGGAGCATGGCCACGGTAAGCGGCCCTACCCCGCCCGGAACAGGAGTTATGGCAAAAGCAATCTCCTTTACTGCCTCGTAGTCCACATCTCCCACCGTCTTGTCTCCCACCCGATTGATGCCCACATCAAAGACAATGGCACCGGGCCGGACCATATCCTTCTTGATCAGGGCGGGAACGCCTGCCGCTACCACCAGTATATCCGCATCACGGGTGTGCTCAGCCAAATCCTTGGTGAAGACGTGGCAGACCTGCACCGTAGCATTGCGATTGAGCAGCATGGCTGCCAGAGGCTTACCCACTACGTTGCTGTGGCCCACAATCACGGCTTCTGCCCCTTCCAGCTTCTTGCCAAGCCGCTCCAGGGCATAGATGATGCCCAGTGGAGTGCAGGGCACCAGGCGCTCCGCACCCAAAAGAAGGGCGCCCATGTTCACGGGATGAAATCCGTCCACATCTTTTTCAGGCAATATGCTCATCATGGCCTTTTGAGGGCTCAGCCCTCTGGGCAGAGGCAGCTGTAGGAGAATGCCGTTTATGTCCGGACGGCAATTGAGCTCCTGGATCTTGGCGATGAGCTCTTCCTCAGAACTATTCTCGGCGAGCACTACGTTTTCCGATCGAATGCCCACCCTGGTGCAGGCGGAATGCTTGAGCCTGATGTACATCAGCGAGGCGGGATTCTCACCCACCAGCACTGTAGCCAGGCCGGGCACAATTCCTCTCTCTGCCAGCTTTTTTACTCTCTTGGCAGTCTCGATTTCGACCTCTGCCGCCAGAGCCTTTCCATCGATTATCATATTAATCAAGCCAGATCCGGATAGAGCGGGAACTGCGCACACAGCTCTCTGGATTGCCTGCGAACATCAGCTATTGTCTCTTCGTTCTTAATATCCCGAATAACCGAGGTGATCATATCGGCAATCCTCACCATTTCCGTCTCTTTCATTCCTCTGGTGGTCATGGCAGGCGTGCCGATGCGAATGCCGCTGGTGACGAAGGGCGTGGCCGGATCGAAGGGTATCATATTCTTGTTCAGGGTTATGCCCGCTCTCTCCAGGGTTTCGTCGGCAACCTTGCCGGTGATGCCTTCTTTGATCAGCTTGACCATCATGAGATGGTTGTCAGTGCCGCCTGAGACCAGATCGAATTTGTTCTCCAGTAGTCTGTCCGCCAGGACGCGAGCGTTCTTGACCACCTGGAACTGGTACTCCTTGAACTCAGGCGCAAGCGCCTCCTTGAAGGCAACTGCTTTCGCGGCTATGGCATGCATAAAAGGCCCGCCCTGGGTGCCTGGGAAGACTGATCGATCAATGGCAGAAGCAAGTTCCTCTTTGCAAATGATCAACGCGCCCCTCGGCCCGCGCAGGGTCTTATGAGTAGTAGTGGTAACGATATCTGCATAAGGCACTGGTGTTGGGTGCGCGCCCACGGCACACAGGCCGGCGATGTGGGCGATATCAGCCATGACCTTTGCCCCTACCTCATCTGCGATCTCGCGGACGACCTTGAAGTCGATGGTCCTGGGATAGCTGGAGGCGCCCACCACTATGAGCTGCGGCTTGTTCTTTCTGGCAATAGCCGCCATCTCAGAGTAGTCGAGCATCTCCGTCCCAGGTGAGACGCTGTAGGGCACGATCTTGTACATCCTGCCTGAAAAGTTTACCGGGCTGCCGTGCGAGAGGTGGCCTCCATGAGCCAGATTCATGCCCATGATGGTGTCCCCAAGCTTGAGGACGGCAAAGTAGGCTGCCATATTGGCCTGAGTACCGCTGACCGGTTGTACATTGACATGCTCTGCGCCGACAAAGAGCTTCTTGCAACGTTCGCGAGCTAGATTTTCAGCCACGTCCACACAGGCTGTGCCGCGATAGTAGCGTCTGCCAGGGTAGCCTTCTGCATACTTATTTGTCATAACGCAGCCCTGGGCCTCCATGACGGCTCTACTTGCGAAGTTCTCAGAGGCGATCAGAATTATGTTATTTCGCTGCCGCTCCAGCTCAGACTGGATCGCAGATGCGACTTCGGGATCTTCAACGCTTAAAGGCTTCAAATCAAATCACCAGTATATTGTCATGCTATCAGGATTGGAGGAGATGCATTGAGGAGAGCAAAATAGATTATGGTGATGACGCCGTTTGCATGCAGGAATTGCCCTCAAGCCATAACTCTTTATTGTACGCTGCTCGAAGGTATTGCCGGAAGGACATGAGATGCTAAAGCGTGCCAGGATTATAGCCGATTATCAATTTGGCAGAGGTGCCGGGAAGGCCCTCTTTCTCGATGATACAACCTACAGCCTCTCCAAGACGCGCCGTCTGAGGTACCTTTACTCTAAAAAGGATAGGATCGCCACGGTTCGAGCCAGTGACAACCTCTTGACGCTCAGCATGCTGGGCGCAGGAAGGCTGCATTCCTTCTTCCCTAGCCCGTGTCTTCGAATAGTGGCAATGGAGGATGCCGCGCCATTTGTGGCCAAAGGAGGCAACCTCTTTGCCAAGCACGTCTTGAGTGTGGATTCGGAGATCCGGGCTGGAGAAGAGGTGCTGGTCGTGGACGCCCAGGATCGGCTGCTAGCCACAGGGACGGCAGTGCTCGCGCCGGAAGAGATGCTGCAGATCAAGCGAGGCATCGCAGTGGCTGCCAGGAAGGCTGCCGAGCACTAAGTCAAGATCTCATGATTGTCTCTCGAGTTTGAATTCTAAACGGCAAGGTGAGTGATTTAGACTACAATGCTTCCAGGAATATATTCCTCGCAGGGATGAAATAGCCCGTAGCGCCCAGCGAGTCGAAACCTCTACTTCACATATAAGTGATGCCTGGTTTTGGCGATTAAGTGGGAAGCCGCGCCATTCAGGACGCGGTAGTTCACATAGAAAATAAAAGAGATAATAGATCTGGGCTTATGTATTCCATTCTATCTGGGCGGCGTTACGTAATTCCAGCGCCAGACTTTGAAGCTTGTAGCCATAATTCCCAGGAAGATTGCCAGTACCAGCAGGCTCTGAAGCCACTCGACAATAGTAATAACATCCATTTCCTACACCAACATATGTGCCGTCTCTTTTATCAGATAAAGGTTTGCATGCAAAAGATGATATGGGAAAACATGTGTCTCTCCCCGGAGAACTTTAACGAGGCTGAAAAGTTGCTAAATGTGACATTCCTGGGAACTGCCGGATCGCTTCCTACGCCGGAGAGAAATCCTTCGGCCATTCTCATCAACCGCGAGGGAGAGATGATGCTCTTTGACTGCGCAGAGGGTACGCAAAGACAGATGATGCGGGCGAGAACGGGCATGATGCGCTTGAATTACATTTTCTTAACTCATCTGCATGCCGATCACATATTGGGCATTCCCGGCCTTTTGGAGACTTTGGCCTTCCAGGGACGAAAAAATCCAATAACTATTGTCGGTCCCGTTCACACCATTCATCTGGTAGAGTGTTTCAAGTCGGTCTGCTACTTCTCTCGCAACTTTATGGTCCAGGCGATCGAACTTGAGCCGGGGGATGTGCTGAAGCTGAAAGGCTGCCTGGTAAGGGCATTCTCCACCAATCATAGCGTTCCCAGCCTGGGCTATTCTTTGGAGGAAGACGAGCGCCTTGGCAGATTCAATCGTGATGCGGCCACTTCCCTTGGAATTCCGCCCGGACCGCTCTTTGGAAAGCTGCAGCATGGTCAGGAAATAGAGATCGACGGTAAAAAGATAGAGCCCCATCAGATTATGGGCCCTGCCCGGCCGGGCAGAAAAATTGTCTATACAGGTGACACAAGGCCCTGCAAATCCGTAGAGCTGGCCAGCCGGGGAGCGGATCTGCTCATCCACGATTGCGCTCTGGCAAATGATATGGCAGACTGGGCCAAAGAGACGAAACACAGCACTGCGGCAGAGGCAGCTTCAGTCGCTAAGAATGCGGATGTAGGACAGCTCGTTCTTACTCATATCAGCTCCCGTTATTCTGAGGATACCGCTCAGCTACTGAAGGAAGCAAAATCCATCTTCGAGAGGACTATTGTGGCAGAGGATCTGATGTCCCTGGAAATTTATCTAAAAGATGAATGATAAATGCAGTGAATCCTCGTGCGCGAATCACTGTTTTGCATTCTTTTCTCGTTCCTCATGGACAGCCTGCATAACCTGTCGAGATAGTTCGTCATCCCTGCCAATGATTGACATATCCAGTGATTGCATTGCGCAATCGATCATGTCTCTGCTGTGAGATAGATCGACACCCTGGCTCTCTTTGGCAACCCCCCTTCGATAGAGATCATCGATCTCATCTTGAGACAAGCCCAGAGCAGTTGCCGCAGAAATGGCCCTTCCGAACATCTCCATCTCGATGTAATACTGCAGGCCGTCTCTGTAGAGCCTCCGGCAAAGAACTTCTTGCCCTGCGTTTTTGGCGATCAATGCCGCCCAAAGAAAGTCTCCAGCATCAGTCAGGATGGCAATGGCCTTATCGGTCATTCCTTTGTCTCTGGCTAAAACAACGGCATACTCAATCTCACCTGCTTTTGCCAGTATCTCTACACCCTCTTTTGCCAATTCATCAGGCAAAATTCTCAGGTTTTCTACAAGATAGGATACCTTTTCATCGAAGTTTTTCCTCTGGAATTCTTCCTTCATACAATTGTATCTAGAAGTACAATAACAATAAAGCTTTTGCATACACGAATATAAAAAGAGCAAAAAAAAAATTTATTGAGGCAGCAGAACTGCTGCTGCCTGAAGTGCCCAGTTGATGAATGCATCCGGGAAGACGCCTATCCAGACCACGCCGATAAGCGTCAGGACGAGCGCAACCACATATCCCTTCTGTTCAGCAATCTTGGGGCCCGCCGCCTCCTTGAGGTACATGTAGCTGATGATCCTCAGGTAGTACACCAGCGAGAGAGCGCTGTTCAGGATGGCAATTACTGCCAGCCAGACCAGGCCGGAGTAGATGGCCGAGCTGAAGAGCACGAACTTGCCGATGTATCCTGCCGTGGGAGGAATGCCCGCCAGCGCAAACATGAAGATGAGCATGCAAAACGCTGTTATGGGCGCCCTTTTAGCAAGACCGGCATAGTTGGATATGTCATCCGGGTCGGTTTCGCTTCCCTTGGATACCATGCTTGATACCTGAGCCGTGCCGATGAAGGCTCCTGTCTTCATGAGAGCATGTCCGAGGATAAGCAGCAATGCACCGGCAATGCCCAACTGATCGGCTGGCACCAGCCCCAGGTTAAGCACATTAACCGGCGCAGCTCCATAAGCTGCCCCTACCACTACAAAGGCGATGGCGATGTAGCCAGCCTGAGCAATGGAAGAGTATGCCAGTATGCGCCTCACATTGTTTTGCCAGCAGGCGGCGAGGTTGCCCAGCGTCATGGTCACAGTGGCAAGGATGGCGAAAGCCATGTACCATTCCATTCGCAAGGCCACCAGGGCTATGATAATTACCCTGAAGGCGGCGACAAAGCCCATCTTCTTGGAGCCTGCTGCGAGCAGGGCCGAGACCAGAGGCGGTGCACCCTCATAGGTATCGGGAGCCCACATATGGAAGGGCACCAGTGCCATCTTGAAGCCGAATCCTACTATGACGAAGAGCAGAGCAACCAGAGTTGCCGGGCCGAAATTGGCCAGGGAAGCTGCGGCGATATCTGCCAGATGAGTGGATCCGGTCATGCCGTAGAGCAGCGAGAGGCCGAAGAGCATGAACGCAGAAGCAACTGAGCCGAAGATAAAGTACTTCATTGCTGCTTCCAGGTTCTTCTTGCTTTTATCAAAGGCTGCCATGGCATAGGTAGACAGGCTGGCCAGCTCGAAGCCCACGAACAGGGTCACGATATCGATGGAGCTTGAGACCACCATCATGCCCACTGTGGCAAAGAGCAGCAGTGCATAATACTCTTCTGCACCCTTTCCTGTATATCTTGACAGTGAGGCTATCACTACCAATAGCGATACTACCAGGAAGACGACCTTGAAGAACTGAGACAGAGCGTCGACTGATATGGTATCAAAGAAGAACAGGGCGGGCTTGATGGTCAGATTAGAGGCCACCAGTCCCAGAGCTACTACCAACCCTGCAGTGCTCAAGTATCCCATGAGCTTGCCGCTATTCTTCATCAAGGACCCCAGCAGTACGACGAGCACTGCCAGGAATGTCAGTAGCGCTTCTCCCCAGAGGGGTGCGTAGTGTGAAAATTCCACTTCAGATCACCCCCATCTGGGTCAGGGTAATGACAGGCTCCATGACCTGAGTTGCCGCTGTTCCCATTATATCTGTGATCAGCCCGGGCTGAATGCCGAAGATCAATGAGAGAACTATGATCATGGCCATGGAGAACAGCTCGTAGGCATGCGGTTCATGTACATTCATATACTTCTTCAATATCGGCCCGAACATGGCTTTTTGCATAGCCCAGAGATGATAAGCAGCAGTTATGGCCACGCTCAGGAAGACTACAAACATTGTATAGCCGGGCAGCGTTGCATAAGATCCGGTCAGGACCATGAACTCAGCCACGAAGCCGCTCATGCCCGGCAGTCCCAAAGAGGCCATGAATCCGGCCATCATCAGGACGGCGAACTTGGGCATGCGATCAGCCAGTCCGCCCAGATCGGCAATGACCCTGGTTCCTACCACGTGCTGGATCGTACCCGCGGACATGAAGAGGACACAGGTGATGATGCCGTGCGAGAACTGCTGGAACATGGCTCCGGTAACCGACATCCAGGTAAATGCCACGGCTCCCAGTGTTACAAAGCCCATATGGCTGACGGATGAGTATGCTACCAGCTTCTTGATATCCTTCTGAGCCAGTGCCATGAAGGCTCCGTAGACAATGGAAATCACCGCAATGATGGCGATGATGGTCACGAATGCCTTATCGACGCTGGGGAGCATGGGCATAATGACCCTGAAGAGGCCGTATCCGCCCATCTTAAGCAGCAGAGCTGCCAGCACAACCGAACCGGCTGTAGGTGCCTCGACGTGAGCATCGGGCAGCCAGGTATGGAAGGGGAAGGCAGGCATCTTGACCAGGAATCCCAGGAGAAGGCCGGCGAAGATGATATTGAGCAGGCTGGTTGGGAATATGGTCTTGTCTGCTGTTGCTGCCAGCAGGGTCAGCATATCGAAGGTTCGAGTCCCCTCTGGCGTCTGGTAGGTGAAGTACAGGGCAAAGATGGCCAGCAGCATTACCAGGCTTGCCACGTGGGTGTAGATGAAGAACTTGATGGCAGCATAATCCTTTCTCGGTCCGCCCCACGATCCAATGAGGAAGAACATGGGGATGAGCACTATCTCCCAGAAGATGTAGAACAGGAAGAAGTCCAGAGATGTAAAGACTCCCAGCACGCCAACTTCATTGAGCAGAAGCAGGGCAAAATACTGATTTGGCTTCTTTGTCTCTCCCCAGGAGTATATTATTACCAGTACCGATACTATGGTAGAGAGCAGGACTAAGGGAAAACCTATGCCGTCGACGCCTACGGTGTATTTGACGCCAAGGGAAGGAACCCAGTCATAGCTCTCTACAAACTGCATTAATTTGGAGGTCTTATCAAACTCCGTATACATTTGCAGGGATAGGGCTAAAGGTATAAGCGAGGCTATTAGGGCCACAAATTTGGCCTTGGTTCCCGCAAAGAAGGATACCACTGCCCCCAGAAGGGGAATGGCAATCAATAGCGAGATCACATTTGAGATCATACCAGGCCCACCTCCATAGCCAGAGTAATTACAACCACCAGCACCACAACTCCCAGCACCAGTGCGGTGACATAATTCTGCACCACACCGGTCTGAACCTTTCTTATATGCTGTGCGAAGCCCAAAACCCAGGCACTGAGCCAGTTAAGCCATCCATCCACGAGCTTGATGTCGATCATATTGCAGATCAACGCCGTGCCGTAGACTACTGTCTCAGCAAACCAGCCGGTTAAGATTTCATGCTGATAATATCCCTTGAGCAACAATTTCCGAATGGGGTCCTTGTCGCCCGTAACCTGGCTTGGGTCAAACTTCTTGATTTTATCAAAGTAGAACAGCCCGGCAGTGAGAATGCCGCCAATGGCAACAATTATTGGCAATATCTGGATGTACCAGGGCTCTCCTGCTTCTCCTTCTCCGCCTTCTTCTCCTTCGCCAGCAGCTCCGTGCCCGCCTTCTGCAGCTTCAGTGGCAACATGCTCCTCTTCTAAAGCGGAACCCTCGGGAGCGCCGTGTCCTTCGAGAACATGTCCTCCGATTATGCCAAGCTGTGCAAAGTCTACATCGTAATGCTCGAAGTTGGAATCAAGATAGCTGTAGAAGTCTTCTTGAGCCGCAAAGCCGAATCCAAAGGCAAATACTGCTAAGATCACCAGCGGCCCGATCATGATCATGGGCGACTCGTGTTTGCCATAATCGGATCTTTCCTTGCCGGTAAAGACCGAGAACCACATCCTGAAGGTGTAGATAGCTGTCAGGACCGCTGCCAGTACCAGCATTATGTAGGGCAGGAAGTTGATCATTACGCCGTACTCGTAGGCAATTACTATGATCTCGTCTTTGGAGAAGAATCCTGTAAACAAGGGGAATCCAGCCAAGGACAGAGAGCCTATGAGCATGGTGTACATGGTCCACTTCATGTATTTTCCAACGCCGCCCATTTCCCGCATATCGTTAGTATTGACGGCGTGAATGACTGAGCCGGCTCCAAGGAAGAGCAGCGCTTTGAAGAAGGAATGCCCAATCAGATGGAAGATGGAAACACCCACCGCAAAGGTTCCTACTGCTGCTCCTACTCCTAAGCCGGCCATCATAAAGCCGAGCTGCGAGACCGTGGAAAAGGCCAGCACTCTCTTGATATCGAAGGCAGTCAGACCCATGGTAGCCGCAAACAACGCAGTGAAAGCACCAACAGCAGCTACTGCCGTCAGCCCATAGGGTGCAGCGTAGAAGAGCGGGAACATTCTGGCCACCAGGTAGACACCAGCGGTAACCATGGTCGCAGCATGAATCATGGCTGAGACGGTGGTTGGACCTTCCATGGCATCAGGAAGCCAGACATGCAAGGGGAACTGACCTGATTTGCCCACTGCGCCGCCCAACAGTCCCAGAGCGATGAGCGTTAGCTGATCCGCCGGTATTTGAGCAACATGAGCATAGATCACCGGGAACTGCAAGAGGTACTCTCCGGGTGCGAGAGTGAGATTCAGACTGGCCAGGTTGTTGTAGAGCAGAATTATACCTGCCAGGAAGAGAACGTCGCCCACACGCGTTGTCAGGAAAGCCTTCTTAGCAGCCGCGGCAGCGGAAGGTTTTCTGTACCAAAAGCCGATCAAGAGATAGGAACACAGTCCCACCAGCTCCCAGAATATGAAGAGCTGGAGCAGGTTATCGGCATAGATCAGGCCCAGCATGGAAGCGGTGAAAAGCGCCGCCTCAGCGAAGTATCTTGCTGCGCCCGGATCTCCATTCATGTACCCATTGGCATAGGTATGAATCAGTGTAACCACGAAGGTTACCATGAGAAGCATCACCAGCGCCAGTGGATCAATCAGTATGCCCACATTAAAATTGGCGAACCAGGGCATGGACTGATGAATTATCTTATCCGGATATGTCTCTGAGAATATGCCCAGAGATAGTATGAGTCCTGCAAATGTCGCCAGAACGGTAAGGAAGCCTCCTCCTCTGGGCAGATGCCATCCTACGAATAGGCATAGCAAGAAGGCCAGTACTGGAAGGGCTACAATCAGATATGCATAATCGGCATACATTCCTTACCACCTCATGGCGTTAATGTTGTCCAGGTCTATTGTTCCATATAGCCTGTACAGTGCAATCAATATGGCAAATCCAACGCCTGCTTCAGCCGCCGCCAGCGCAATAGAGAACAGGGCAAAGACCTGACCGTTCACATTAGGCTGGTACGCTGAGAAGGCGACAAGATTAATGTTGGCGCTATTGAGCAAGAGCTCGATGCACATCATAAGCTTGACACCGTTCTTTTGAGTAAAGAGTCCGTACAAGCCGATGGTGAACATCGTGGATGCCAGTAGTATGTAAAGCTCCAACGGTATCATCGGTAAATCTCCCTCCTTGTCATCGGTTGTCGCCCTCCTCAGGCAACCTCCTTTCGTGCTACCCAGACCGCTCCTACAAGGGCCGCTGTCAAGACCAGGGCCAGGATCTCAAAAGCAAAGACGTAAGAGGTGAAAATTTCAAATCCCACGTCTCCAATGCCGCTTTCCGGCAACCTCAATCCTTCCCGCGGCTCAAAGCTGAGCGGCTGTTCAATACCAGTTCCCCAATCGGAAAGGGAGAACGAGGCGAAGAGAGCAGCCAGGAAAGCCAGGGTAATGATAATTATCTTATATTTCACCATGGGACTCCTCCATAATCGTCTTCCTCGTGAGCATCACGGCGAAGAGCATCAGAACTCCGACGGCTCCAATGTACACCAGAATCTGAGCTACACCCACAAAGGGAGCATTCAGGGTTATGTACAAAGCGGCCACTCCGGCAAAGCTTCCCAGCAGGTAAAGAGCGCTGTGAACTATGTTCTTAGCATAGACTACAAGAGCCGATAATAACACGATGATTGCAGCGATGGCCAGGAAGGCCAAGAGCTCAATGGCAAATCGTATATCGAAGGCAAGTAGCTTATCCAAGACCGTTTGTGACCAGGGCGATAGAAGCACAATCAGCGCTAGACCACCGAATATCACACCAAGAGCTAAGAGCAAAACCAGTAGCTCGAAGATAGTCCGAATGACATTTGCGCCCGACTTTTCCGACATCAGGCAGCACCTCCTTCTTTAGGCTTGGCCTCTGCCCCATTTGCTTTTTTCTTGGCAGGAGCTGCCCCTTCCTTGGCAGGCTTTTTGGCTGCACCTTCTTTTGCGGCTCCTTCTTTGGCAGTCGCCTTCTTGGCAGCAGCTTTCTCGGCGGCGATCCTCTTGGCCTCAGCCTCAAGGTCTGCAACTTCTTTGGCCGAGAACTTCTTTGTCGCCAGGAAATCAGGACCCTTTACTATATCTTTGCGCTCCCAGCCGGCCATTATCACCTTTTGGCCCATTTTCAGGCATTCAACAGGGCACTCATCCACGCATAAGCCGCAGAACATGCACCTTCCAAAGTCGATTTGTGGAAATTGCATCTTCTTATTCTTAAGAGGACTTCCAAATTTGTAGTGGACCATCTCAATGCAGCTATTGGGACAAACTCTGGCGCAGGTTCCGCAGCCGATGCATGTGGTGGCATCCAGCTCATGAATACCTCTCTCCGCGGCAGGAAGCTGCATCATTCTCTCTGGATAGAGCCTCGTGACCTCGATCTCTCGCGTGGCTATCTTTAAGGGCCAGGTGAAGTTCTTTATCATCATTCTCTTCAACATCTTAGTGCCACCTCATGCAAAGTAAGACCCGATTATGACCGCCCACCCTAAATTAACGAGGGAGAGCGGCAACATCCACTTCCATCCAAGGTCGGTTACCTGGTCGATTCTCAATCTGAAGAGCGCGGCCCTGATCAATATGATAAACCATATTACAATTACAACCTTCAAAACCAGCCAGATCATCGGTGAGATCATGTCCAGAAGAGGTATGGGTATAATCGGCCCATGCCAGCCTCCTAGGAATAGAAGCGACACGAGAATGGACCCAAGAAGGAAGTTGTTATACTCCTGGAAATAAAGCAGTCCCCACCTGATTCCGCTGTACTCGGTGTTGTAGCCGCAGATAATTTCTTCCTCAGCCTCGCTCTGGTCAAAGGGAATTCTTCCCAAATCGGTGACCAGGGCAATCAAGAATATAATGAATCCCAGCGGCTGGGCAAAAGCATACCAGACTGTCTGGCTCTGCACGATTTCCACAAGATTGAGGCTGTGAGCCATAACCGCTACCGATATGACGCATACGCCCATTGGAACTTCATAGGCAATCATCCTGGCCATACCTCGGAAAGCCCCCAGAATGGAGTACTTATTGTTGGAGCTATAGCCTGCCATGAATACGGCGATGGACATAATGGAAAGCGCAGCTTCCACGTAGAAAGCGCTGATATCCATATTGGCCACAACGAGTGGATAATCCTTGCCTCCGATATGCAGCGCCCCAAATGGAATGGCCGCGGCAACCAGCATGGTGCCGGCAGAGGCGATGATAGGTGCCCATACATAGACGCTCTTATCCGCGCTGGCCGGAATGACATCTTCTTTGGTGAATAGCTTGATGGCATCGGCACCCAGTTGTAATATACCCCATCTTCCACCCACACGATTAGGACCAAACCGGTTGCAGAAATCGCTCATTACTTTTCTGTCCGCCCAGATCACAGCCATGGCACCTACGTTGACTACAGCTGAAAGCACTGCAGCCCCTATTATGCCTATGATCAGGGCGAATATCGCCGGCTCCTGGGCGGCAAATTGAGTGATGATCTCTATTAATCCGTCCAAATCCTCTCCCTCCTACCTGTCCGACTCAGATGGGCAACCGTCCATGCTTCCGGCGATTGCAACCGCATCTGCGATATAAACTCCTTCCAGAAGCGGTGTCAAGGTCTGGAATGTAGCATAGAAAGGCCCTCTTACCTTCACGCGGTACGGCTTGTCGCCCCCATCGCTGATAACGTACATTCCCATCTCGCCCCTGGGATCCTCAACCCGGTAATAGGCCTCGCCTGCTGGAACCTTCTTGGGGATCTTGGCTTCGGTCTTTATGGGTCCGGAGGGGAGTGTATCCAGACACTGCTCTATGATGTGAATGCTCTCTAAAATCTCCCTCATTCGGACGTCGATCCTATCCGCAGAATCTCCTCGAGTTCCGGTTACGACCTTGAAGTCCAATTCGGGGTAAATCAGTATGGGATCTTCCTTCCTCATATCATAGGAGACGCCGGCGGCCCTCAATACCGGTCCGGAGCAGCCTATCCTTTTGGCCGTCTCAGGCGATATCGAGCCGATATTCTCCATTCTGGCGTGGTAGATCGGATCCTGGGCAAAGAGTTCGATAAACTCCTCTATCCTGGATTTCATGTAGGGCAGATCTTTTTTGCACTGCTCGACAAAGCCATCCGGAAGATCATTCCGGACACCTCCGAAGCGCACGAATGTGTGAGTCAGCCTCGCACCCGTAACACTCTCGATCAATGAGATGATCCTCTCCCTATCCATGATCATGTATTGCCAGGGGGCAAATCCCACACCTGCAATGAGAGTTAAGAACTCGCCTGTTCCTATCAGATGGCTTTGGATTCTGGATAGCTCTTCTAAGATGACGCGGATATACTGAGCCCTTATTGGAACCTCCAGACCCAGAATCTTCTCCACTGCACCGCAGTAGCACTCGTTGTTGGAAAGGCTGGCCACATAGCACATCCTGTCCGTGTAGACGATGTCCTGCAGCCAGGTCCTGTTCTCCATGATCTTCTCGATGCCCTTGTGGATGTATCCGATATCAAGGAAGGCCTTCTTTACCCTCTCACCCTCTACTAAGATATCGAGCAGGAAGGGACCAGGAACCATTGCGTGCTGCGGCCCGAGGTGCATGATCATCTCAGAGTCGGACTTTATCTCCCGCATCTCTCTTTCCAGGAATGAGGGATATACAGGACGCTCCTTGGGAACCGTGCCAGCCTCAACCTCGGCGGGAGTCGGCGGGAAGTTGTATTCGGTATAGCCGTCTGAAGTTGGAATTGCCACTGCCCTCTCGCCGGTGGTGTAGTCAGGATAGCCCTTGAAGTCCTTTCTCCAGGGCCAGACTCCCACCAGGGGATCGGAAAGAAGCAGAGGATACAGCTCTGGGTGTCCATCAAAATTGATGCCAAACATCTCCCAGATCTCTCGCTCGTACCAGTTGGCATTCCAGTACAGTCCGGTCATGGATTTTATAGACGGATTGTCTCGAGGCGTCTTCACCTTAAGCATGGCCACTACCTGATGAGCACCGTGGCTGGCCATGATCTCCACAACCTCCATCTCATTTCTGGCAATCCAGTCTACACCTGCCGCACCTGAATAGTGATCGAAATTGAGCTTAGTAGTCAGGTGTTTGCATACATCCAAAATCTTCTTGGAATCAATTGTGGCCCAAAGCCTCCGGTCCGATTCGACCCTGGAGTCCGTTACTGCTCCAGGAAACGCGGACTGGATGGAGCTTAAGACCTCGCTTGCTGTTGTCAAGAAAAGATCCCTCCTCTAGTAATCCCGCAGGTCCTTGCGCTGCTTGATCTTTTCCTGGAGATTGATGAGGCCTTCAAGGAACTGCTCGGGCCTGGGCGGACAGCCTGGAATGAATACGTCAATTGGGAAAAAATCACCCGTATTCTGGACGATGTTGTAGGAATCGTAGAACGGTCCACCCGAAATAGCGCACTCGCCGATAGCGATGCACCACTTGGGCTCAGGCATCTGCTCCCAGAGATTCTTAAATACCGGCAGGTACTTTCTGGTTAAGTAGCCGGAGATGATCATTACATCCGTTTGACGGGGTGTGTTTCTCGGAATGCACCCAAATCTGTCGCTGTCATAGGGCGCAGCTCCGAAAACGAACATCTCCACACCACAGCACCCCATGGGCTGCATTAAGAAGTATACCGAATTTTTTCTGCCCCAATTGAAGATATTCTTAATAGGTCCCATCTCGATTATTTGATGGATCTTCTCCGTAGTTGTGAACCAGACTTCAGCCACAGGTTGGCCGAATATGGTCCACTTCTCAATCTCCTCATCGATTGCTACGGGCACGGGTATGACATCGCTTATACCCAACGCAAAGCCTCCTTCTTGATAGCATAGATAAGTCCTACCAGCAGTACAACGATGAATAGGAGCATCTCGAAGACGGCGTAGTTCATGAATCCAAAGACCATGAACTGCTGCATTGCTTTACTCGCGTACACATAGATCCAGGGATATAAGAATAAAACCTCAACATCGAATATAACAAAAACGATTGCGAAAAGGTAATATTGAACACTGTACTGGATCTTGGCGTCGCGGATAGGCTTCAGCCCACCTTCGTATATCGATAGCTTTTGGCGCTTTGGCTTGTTAGGTGCTATTATCTTAATAGCTGCCAAAGCCGCAATGGGCACTATAGCTCCCATTATCAAAAATATAATAAGTGGTATATAATTAACCACTGCCATCGGTTCGCCGGCCATTGTTTACCCTCCGTAAAAGCTAAACATAAGGCCTGGTATAAAAGGTTTATGAGAAAAAATTTCGCGTTGCATAAGTTCAATCACAATTTTCAGGGACTATCAGAAGAATATTATCATTATTAAGGTGATTAAATGGATGCAGTTCACCAACTAGAGATCGAACCGGGGATGAGCGTAAATGTCCTGGTAGAGAGAATGAGCCAATGCGGCTTTGGTGCTAGAAGACTGGCGCAGGCTACGGCTATTTATGAAAAGATGCTTTCTGGAGATTTCACAAAATTCCTCACCATCTCCGGCGCGATGGTTCCGGCTGGCATGAGGGATATCATCTCCCATCTGATCAGAAGTGGGCATGTGGATGTGCTGGTCATTACGGGGGCCAATCTCGTCCACGATATAATCGAGTCATTTGGTTGCCATTGCATAGGGAAGGCGGAGGCAGATGATGCGGCACTGCGGGCGGAAGGAAAGAGCCGCATTTATGATGTCTTCCTGAGAGATGAGGACTTTGTCGGATTTGAAGAGCTCATGCAAAGAATCATGCCCGACATGGAAAAGACGCTCTCCGGAAGAGAGCTGATGAGCATTTTGGGCAGCAAAATCAATGATGAGAGATCCATTCTGCGCTCGGCTTACGATATGTCGGTGCCTGTCTTCTGCCCGGCGCTTCCTGACTCTATGATCGGCCTGCAGGCCTGGATGTTCAGCCAGACGCATCGGCTTAATGTAGATGCTTTTGCCGATATCAAGGAGATTGTGGACATCTGCTATGGATGCGAGAGATCTGGAATAGTGATAGTGGGCGGAGGCGCTCCCAAGAACTTTGCTCTCCAGTCGATGCTTGTCACCCCCAATAGCTTCGACCTCGCGATCCAGCTTACTACAGACACGCCGGAGAATGGCGGCCTCTCCGGTGCCACCCTCTCCGAGGCCGTCTCCTGGGGCAAGATCTCGGAGCACGCGAAATTCGTCACGGTTTATGGAGATGCAACCATCACCCTGCCCATGATGGTGGCGGCGACGATGGAGAGGCTGAAGCAGGCCGGGAAAAAGATGGGGTGAAAAAATTGCAGATAGGTATTGATCTCCATGAATTGGAGGAGATTGCCGGTAACAGGAGGAAGACCCTGTTTATCAGCTGCGTCGGCTCGCACATGTGGGGCATGAATAGCCAGGAGAGCGATATCGACCTGGTGATAATCTATATCGCTCCCACCAGGTCTCTTTTGCGAGGAGAGAAGATTATGCCCACGGTGCGCCAGCAGATAACGGCCCGGGGTGGAGAGATCTATGACACCCTCGGCTGGGAGATCAGCCACCTCATAAATCAGCTCATCAAGGGAAACGTCAATGCCATCTGGTACGCTACAAGCCCGCTCCTCATCAAGCCTTCCATTCTCCAGGAGGAGCTATCAGCCCTGGTGTGGGCCAACCTTTGCCGCGAGACATACCATTCCATCAAAGGGATGGCGGAAAGCCAGATCAAGTCTGAGGAGAAGCCTGCGGGCAAGCCCAGGATTGCAGGCAAAGGCTACCGAACGGCTCTGAGGACCGTCAACTTTGGAATTAAGCTTCTCTTGGGTGGTAAAATTTGTTTTACGCCGGTTCTGCACACGCCGAGAGCTGAGGAGGTCATGGAAAAGATGCTACAATTGGATGAGGCCTATGCCTCCAGCCTCCTGCCGGATCGACCTGATGAGGATGCTTTTCGTGAGCTCCTTATGCGACTGAGGATGGAGGATCTGCCGTTAGCTGATCGGATAAATTAATAATCCCTCTAACGAATAATTAGATGAGGTATTTTATTGGAGATCGTTGTGGGAATAAGCGGGGCGTCGGGGGCGGCGTATGCCGTTCGGCTCTTGCAGGTCTTGCGGGAGAAGGGCATCATCATCCATCTGGTAATAACCGATTCGGCTGCAAAGATCATTGAACTTGAAACCGATTATCAGCTAAAGGATTTGCAAGGCCTGGCCGATCACGTTTACGCTTCCTGCGATTTCACGGCGCCATTTGCCAGCGGCTCGCATCTCTATGACGGCATGGTCGTCATTCCCTGCAGCATGGGAACGCTCTCCGCGATTGCCTGCGGCTCCTCGGACACCCTCATCACCCGGGCAGCGGATGTCTGCCTCAAAGAGAAGAGGAGGCTGATAATAGTCCCAAGAGAGACTCCTCTGGGATTAGTACAACTGCGCAACATGGTCGCTGCCGCCGAAGCGGGGGCGGTTGTCCTGCCGGCCTGCCCTGCCTTCTACTCGAAGCCGCGAAGCCTGGATGATCTGGTGGATGTGCTGGTGGGCCGGGTTCTTGATCTTCTGGGAGTGGAGAATGATCTCTATCGTCGGTGGCAAGGAACGCTTGAAAGGAAATGCTTATAACCGTTTGAATCAGAGCCACTTGCAAGGTGAATTAAATGAAGTGCGCGCTGTGTCTTGTTGAGAAGGAGACTGTACCTATCAAGCTCAATTTGGCTACTATTCACGGCCCCAAAGATGAAATGTTTAATATCTGCAAGGAGTGCCTTGATCTGGCACATCAAGCTTATATCGATAAGGATTTCCTGGCTGTCAAGGCGGGATCCGATGCCGCGCCCCACGGCGCGCACGGGGATGCGCACGGCGCGCATCACTGAAATCCCGAATTTAATTTTCCATTAAATCAATTATATCATGAAATTGATTCTAAGCGAAGAAAAGGTTAGAGGCATCTTCTCCTCTAATCAAAAAGAATGCGATGTGCTCATTGCTCTCTTAAGAATGGCAGTTCCCAACTGGGATGAGGTAGAATATATTCTGGAGGGCAGGCCGCGCATGGGAGCTGAGGGATGGCATGCCGTCTATGATCTCTTCTGCCGGTTCAATGAAGAGCACTCGGGAGAGAGCATATTTCCGGGAGGGCTGTGGCTTTCCATGGGCTTTATAAAGGACGAGAGTCTGGGTGCATGGCAAGTGGACAGCTCGGATATGAAATTCGCTTTCAAGGATGGTCATGCTTAAAACCAAAAATGGATAGAGAATACCTCATCTTCTGCCGCGAATGGTTTGAAGAATATACCAGCCGTGTTCACTGTCAGGACGCAGAGACTGAAGCGAACATAATGCTTAAACTTGGGCATACCTATCGCGTCTGCGAGAACATCACAGTAATTGCCGGCTCCCTGGGCGTTTCTGGAGACGATCTGGCCCTGGCGCAGGCTATAGCTCTCTTGCACGATGTAGGTCGATTCGAGCAGCTACGAGGCTTTGGGTCCTTCGATGACCGTATGACTCTTGACCATGCAATGCTCGGCCTCAAGGTCATCAACCGCGCGGGAGTTCTTTGCAGCTTGTCGAAGAGAGAGCGGAATCTGATCCGAAGGAGCATCTGGCATCATAACAAGTACAGGATACCGGATACTGAAAATGCCGAGGTTGCTTTTTTCTCAAAATTGATCAGGGATGCCGACAAACTGGACATACTGGGAGTTGTCTCTGATCATTTTGAGGGAAGAGATCAGCATCCCAACCGGGCACTCGATTTCGGTCTGGCCGATGATCTGCGGCTAACACCAGACGCAGTCTCTGACATAATGCAAGGAAAGATGGTGAGGATTAACGTTTTAAAGACACTGGGCGACCTGCGTTTGCTGTATTTGAGCTGGATCTTTGACATCAACTTTCCCATCACCTTTGCCCTCATGAAAGAAAAAGGCTACCTGGAGAAGCTGCTGGCTGACCTTTCCATACAGCCGGAAATTATCATGGTGATGGACTGCTTGCAGGCCTATCTGGAAAAGAGAAGTCGGATGCCTGTTTGAGATACTTCTAGTACAACGAGGCATCAGCATGTTTGCTAAAGAAAGGAAAGGTATATGAAACAATCATAAGAAACAATCAGCTCTGCAACTGGAAAAGAACCGGTTTGAAGAAGTGCTAATGGAGGTTAATAGTATGAGAAACTTGATAATTTCATCTTTAATCATTCTTGCGCTGGCATGCAGCTCTCAGTCTCTGGAAGCTATCATGATCAGCCAGGAAAACGGCATGACAATCCTGGCTAACTTCACCAACAGTTCTACAAATCAATCGGATTTGAACGTCACCATTAATGAAACTGCCAACAACCAGACATCAACAGACAGCATCACTAATAATGCCAAAACGAACCTGTGGGGCTGGGGAAAAGTTCCCATTGGCTATGAATTGGATAAAAACGGCACTTTAACCAAATTGGCAGATGAGCAATGGAAGCCAAGCATCTGAAGTGGTGGACCCTGAAAATGTTGGAGCGCAGAACAGGCATTGGACTTATGCTTCTGGTAGGAGTCATCGCTCTCTTCTTGGGATGGCATTTCTTTTCAAATAGCTCATCAGCGGGGCAATGGACCGTATCCGATGAGGGAATCTTGGATTATATCGTATCCATGCCCCAATATAATCTGAGCCCTCCCGAGGATGACGGCAACAGCACCATTTCTACGGTTCAGTTTCAAAGCCGCGATGCGTTTATGGCAGCGCTCTTAAGAATCCCGCGATCAAAGTCGAACGGAGATGAAAAGAAGGGAACCATTCCCGGCATTGTGCTCCTGCCCGGTGCAACCGTCAGCAAAGAGAGAGAGCAGAAACTGGCCAGACATCTGGCAGACCTGGGATTTGCCAGCATCACCCTTGACCAGAGAAATCTGGGCGGAATTGATCCAAAAGCCGATCTGCAGATGTTCTTAAAGGGCGAAGAGCCAACGGAGCACAAAATGGTTTATGATGCTCTGGCAGCGGGCGATATACTGCGCAGCCAGCCTGAGATCGACCCGGCGTGCATCATCTACGCCGGGGAGAGCAACGGAGGGCGTTTTGCCATCATGGCCTGTGCACTGGACAGGAGCGCGAGAGGCGTTTTGGCCATCAGCACCTGCGGCTATGGAACGGATGCTGCTATCGCATCGGCGGGGGAAGTCGATAAGAATCAGGTTCGCTTCTACCGGTCCATCGATCCCGGGACTTACCTGGGCAGGATAGCACCCCGCCCGCTGGCCATGATTCATTCTCGCAATGATACCATCATACCTTACCAGTTGGCAGAGCAGACCTATGCTCGGGGAATGCAGCCTAAGAGATTGCACACCGTGGGATGCAGCGTGCATGGCTACTGCGCACAGATGGATGAGGCAATAAAAGAAGAGCTGAAAGGCATGACTGTCAAATAGCTGGAGCGAGAAAATGGGAGGGATAGGCAAGGTCGATAATATTGCGGGTAGGAGGAAAAGATGGTCTCTGTCGACCTTGCCCACCTCAAGCTCGACGTTCAACGATATAAATGTGTGGTACACCTCTGATCATGCCCTTTTTCCTTTGCACGAATCGCTTCCCGGGTCGGATACCTCTTCGCATACCTCTATGCCAGAAGATCCTCAGAAATCAATGTGTCCAATTAAATTACGGCGACTAACGATATAATTAAAGCTTGAAAAGGTGCAGATGGCACTTGTCACCCCGCAATTGACATGCGGGGTGTGCCTGCAGGCAAGACCTCAAAGTGTAACTTTTACATCCTTGCCGGCAAAAGCCTCTTTGAGATGCTCTTCCTGCACCTTGGAGAGGGATGTCTTCAATACCTTAACGTTCTTGTACTTCCTAAGCTCGTCCATTACCTTGTCTGGTGTGGACTCTCTAACCAACAGGAACAGCGCTGAGTTTCCGGGCTGGATGGTGTTGCCCACTTCTTTGATGAATTGTTCGTCCATACCCACATTTGTATATTTTCCGGCAATGGCTCCGGCAGCTGCACCGAGAACCAACCCGAATATCGGTACGAGGAAGATGAGACCGATCAGAAGGCCCCAGAAGGCCCCGCCCAGAGCCCCCGCTCCTACCATGTCGACTTCTTGATTCACCTTAACCTTTCCATCTTTGTTTCTTATGACAACTGCGGCATCCTCCAATCCTATGAGATGCTCTTTTTGAAGCTTGAGCAGATCATCTCTCATCATCCCGGCACTAGTTTCTGTATCGAAGGCCAATACGACCAAATCACTCATTATTAGAAACCTCCAGAATAACTTCTACCATTTGTTGCATATAGACTTTTCCAAATAGATCTAATTCTGGATCTATATTCAGATGATCCCTTCTTTGGGATGGCAGATATCATGGTTCGCCAGGTGGTATTGTCAAAATACAGAGCATCAAACCACATCCAGTAAAAACGATTGGCATTAACGAAGGAGTAGCCGTCGCAGTAATCATCATAGCGATCATAGGGATCTGCCAAAATCAAGACATCATCCCACGGATCGCTGACATTTCGATAGTCGTATCCGACTGCTATCGCCCAATGTCCGCTCAGGTCTATCCATTCCACCAGGGTCGGAATACCTTGCCGAATATTGTCTCGCAGCCGCTGCAATGCAGTACCATCGCCTTTCTCCTCAAACTCAAGCAACACATCAAAACCATTTTTCTCAAGCCAGGCAACCATTTCCTGCGGTTTTGTTCCCGGCTGGGATGAATTCATGTCTCTCGTGCCTGATTCGTGAGCGATCTTCATTTCAGTTTTTGCATCGTCCGCAATATCAGGGCATCCGTAGAATTCAGCCAGGGAAAGCAGTGCTGCCGGGCCGCATGTATAGTCGGTTGTTTGCTGGTAGGCCGTTAGATTAGGAATAAAATCAACATTCCGTGAGGAGGAAAGGATCGCCGTATCTATTTTTGGAAACCACGCAATGGTGCTATTATCCTCATAAGAGCAAGCGCAGGAGACAAGAAGAATCAAGATGAGAACGAACAATGTAGCATTGGTCATGTTCTTCATTTCGCCCTTTATGATGCATTCAGATAATATAAAGGTTATTCGTCAGAATGTTTATGTGGATGAAGGAGGCAGTGAAGATGATAGGAATGCTTCATGGAGATGAGGATCATTGTTCAATACCAAAAAGAAGAATGAAAATGGGGAAGCTGTAGTTGCGATTTGCCCGTTATGCAATTTACGTGTCGAATTTATCGGCGGTCCGATGGTAAGATGCTATTCCACAGGGGGCACGTATGAGCCGGAGAGAATTATTTGGGTTTTGGAATCAAAGGTCTCGAAAGAAACCGGATACGATGTGGAAAATATGAGAGGAGACAACAAGGAGCAAGATTTCTTGCCGAACGCACACGTCGCGGAAGATGAGAAAGAGGGACGATAGAGAACGGGATAATCATCCCAGTAGATTGCTCCTCATGGTCTAGGGGTCGGGCTGGCGGATGAGTCTAATAAAAGAAGCCGGGATTTTTGGCCGACGAAATTTTATCGCTAGTTTTTTTTATTTGAACAAAGCATCTTTTACCGAGGTTCGCATGTACAGGATAGTCAGACGCAGGGAGATGGCCGGTGGAGATATCATTCTTAATGAGATTGAGGCGCCCAAAATCGCTCGAATTGCCCAGCCGGGACAGTTTGTGATTCTCAGGGCTAATGAGGGTGGAGAGCGTATCCCCATGACCCTCGCAGACATAAATGCTGCAAATGGGACCATTACCATCATCTATCATGTTGTGGGCCGGTCCACGGCGCTATTCAAGACCCTGCAGGTGGGCGACTATTATCTGAATGTGGCCGGACCACTGGGTCGGCCCACCGAAGTAGGAAATGTGGGAACAGCCATCTGCGTGGGCGGAGGAACGGGACTGGCCGTCCTCTACCCCATTGCCAAGAAACTAAAGAGCCTGGGAAATCGGGTGGTGAGTATCATCGGGGCCCGCACCAAGGAGCTTGTCATCCTTCAAGAGGAGATGGCTGCAGTCTCCGATGTACTCATGATTTGCACGGATGACGGTTCATTAGGGCGCAAAGCACTGGTGACAGAGCTGTTAAAAGAAGCCCTGCAAAAAGAGGCCCCGGGGTTGGTGGTGGCCATCGGGCCTGTGCTTATGATGAAAATGGTCAGCGATGCCACGCGGCCCCGTCAGATTAAGACCATCGTCAGCCTCAACCCCATCATGATTGACGGCACCGGAATGTGCGGCAGTTGCAGAGTAGAAGTGGGAGGAATGACGAAACTGGCCTGCGTGGATGGACCGGAGTTTGACGGCCACCAGGTGAACTATGAGCTGCTTATGGCCCGCCTCTCTGCTTTCCAGGAGGAGGAAAAGGAGGCCCTTCAGGCGCATGGGGAAGAAGATCTGCATAGGTGCCGCTTGAAAGAGGAGCATTTAGCATAAGGGCCTAATTTGGGCCGAGCAGCGCAGCAAACCTCGCAGTTTTCTAAGAGAAGTATGATTATCACTAAACCGATAACATACAAATATTTATAGCCGAGTTGAACTCATTTACTCTTGGAGGTTTTGCATGAAAAGCATTCTGACGATAATCGCTTTTATTTCCCTGCTATATCTGCCTGTTGTATTTGCAGAGGATGTAAGCGTTGATCAACTCAAGCAGATGATGACTGCATCCGCGGACAATCTCACCACGTATACCTACACCCGCTCTGCAGAAAACACTATCATCTACAGCAATGAATCGCTCCAAGATAAATTTGCGGCTGTTAAAGCCACCGAAGGAAAGGTGAACCTGACGGTACAGTCCGGTTGGTGGAGCCATCAGCTTACAGATATTGGAACCGGGCAGGTCTTCTCCTGGCAAGGATACTTCTCAAACGGTACTGAGTATTGGAAAGAGGGAGACAACTGGACCCAATTTATCATAGACGATCCGGATGCGGTCATGGCGGATTATAACGAGCTCCCCAGTCAAGTGGCGCTCCTAAACTACAGCAACCTATCGATTACAGGCGCACAGACCATAGACGGAGAGGACTGCTACATAATTGCGGCAGAACCGGTTCGCTTGATCAAGGAGACCATCTTGGGCACGCAGATCTATGCAGCCTATCTCTCTTCGCCTTTCCCAATGCCAGACGAATTCGACAACAAGGACTTTGACCTGGACAATTCCTCAATTTCGGGCAACAGCAATGTCTCAGTCACAGCCTGGGTTTCCAAACAGACCTCACAGCTCAGGAGAATTGAAATTGACTCCAGCTTGACACTAACACCCTCGATCCTCAATATTGAGGAGCAAGACTTTACCATACAATCGACTCTGCAGGAGCGGACCGATTATGGCAATTTCGGTGAGAGCGTGCAAATAGTGCTTCCTTTGGAGAGCCGGAATTATTCTCCCCGCACGAAGGGTGCTGACTGGAGATGGGCTGTCTTTGGACTGGTGGAGCCATAATCGGAGGGATAAATCGATGAAATTTTTCAAGAATATTCTCTTGAGCTTTTGCATACTGGTATCTCTGTCCTCAGGCATGCTGGCGGCCATGGCAGAAGATTCTGCCGATCAGGCACGCTCCTACTGTGTTAAGTCAGGCTATCTTTACAGTTCGTCTCCAAGTGTTAATAGCGGTCAAGGAATGTGCGTATTTCCTGATAAGAGTTGGTGCGATTCCCAGGCATTTTTCCAGGGAACTTGCAGCCGCAGCTTAAAGCCAAATATCTTGCCGGGATATGTCTCAGGATACGAAGGCATGTGGGCACAATCAGCCGAATCGATCTGCCGGAGTAGTGGTGGCAGTCTAAGGAGTGTTCATACGCCTTATGGCGATATTACCATGTGCGCGTTTGCTGATGGAAGAACCTGCGATCTAAAATCTATGGCAGAAGGAAGATGCGGCAGAGATATGTGGCAGGTGTATGCTCGTTCCTGGCTTGATTCGCCGTAGATTATTTATATGACTATTCATATTTTTTATTATTTTAATAAGCATCAGCTTATAAAACTGATCTACCAAAATGTTATATTCGGGGAAAAATATCTATAAATGGGTGGATGGTCGCCAATGAATTCTGATGACGTTTGGTTTTCTCACAGAGAAAGAATCTTCCAAATTAAAGATGGGAAGGTCGAATGGACAGATGAGACGAAGATATGGAACTGGGATCACTGCACAATCACGCTTGTAAAATCTCCCAAGAAAAAACTCAGAGTAGTGGTTAGGAGCAACGCCAACCGAAACCAGACATCGTTTAAGGTCAACCGGCCAATGACTCTGAGATATATGCTGGGTTTTGATATTGATCAGGTTTATCCGCTGAGATGCGAGAGTCCGAGTTTAAAAAATAACTCTGAAAATAATAGCCAATCATGGACCGGTCCTGGGGATAGATGGGTATTTCAACTGGATGAAGATTATTGGATATGGGAGTATAAACAAGATGGATCGGACGTTAACTCTTCTAATGTCAATAAGATCTATCAGGAGATACTGGGAAGCCTATCCGGCACTATCCAGAATGGCTTTGACCAGGTCTTCGATTTGCAGCCGAAAAGCCTGAGCGATAGGATGGTCATAGATCATCTCCAATCTCCATCCTGCAGTATGAAAGATCGCATTATTCCTGCAATATACCAGCCGGCAGTAGATGGCTTAAAGAACTATCTTCGAGAGGTACATTGTGCTCAAAAAGATCTAGATGGTGGAATTTCCGAGGTTGAGGTTACCCTGATCTTTAATAACGAAGAATTAAGAAAACATCGCCTCCTGGATATTCCATATCGAGAGCTTCGTCGCTTGATGTATAATCGAGATCGTGATGTGGAGAGTTTCAAAATACGTATCGATAGAAACAATATGCAAAACAATCGTTTTATCTTCAAAAACATCCACAGCATAATCGACGGCAAAAACAATGACTTGAATGAGGATTCGATACATGGTGATCCGGACGGGATGGGAAATGCTATCAGTTACTACTTAATCGACTACGGTCATCCGGTCGTATTTGTGAACACCTCCAATCATGCTATGGCTGAGCATGATGCTAACCAGAAGCTATGGAAATGGGAGTATGTGCCTGGCGTAATGGATTCGCCTGTGATTCTGGGAAGCAAGACTCGTAAAGAGATAGATTCTGAATTTGATCGAGGGCAGGCAAACGAAACATGAGAAAGATCATCAAGATAGATCCGCAGCTATGTAACGGCTGCGGCGAGTGCATCACCGCCTGTGTGGAAGGCGCCATCGAGCTAAAAGACGGAAAAGCCCGCGTGGTGAGCGACAGCTTCTGCGACGGCCTGGGCGCATGTCTGGCCGTCTGTCCGCAGGGTGCTCTAACCATTGAGGAGCGCGACGCTCCGACGTTTGATGAGATGGCAGCCAAAGAGCATAAGAGTCTCTCTCAAAAGCATGGACAAGAACATCGTGCAAGAGGCGCAAATGAAGGTGCGTGTCATTCTGCAGCTCTCACGCCCTGCTCGGCTCCCATTACCCTAAAGCGGGATCAAAGGTCTCAGGCGGATTTTTCCCGCGAAAAGATAAAACCCGGTGTAGATCATGCCAATGAGTTATGCGGCTGGCCCATTCAGATGAGACTGGTCCGTCCCTGGGCCCCTTACCTGCAGGGCGCTCGCCTGCTGATAGCCGGAGACTGCACTGCTTTTGCCTATCCTGCCATCCAGCAAGACTTTATAAAAGGCCGCGTGGCCCTGGTAGGTTGCCCCAAGCTCGATGAGACCGGGCCCTTTGTAGAAAAGCTGGCCGAGATTCTCAAGCAAAACGAGATCAAGGACATTGCTGTGCTGCACATGACTGTGCCCTGCTGCTCTCAGCTTGCCCAGCTGGTTTCCAAGGCCGTGCACCAATCTGGAAAAAATGTGCCTCAGAAGAGCTATGTGGTGGGAATTGACGGTAAACTTATTCCTTAACCACAGGAAAAGTTTTTACTGTTATAAAAGAAGAGTCATGCTATGGATTTCAGCCGTCGTTTTGATATGGCAGCAGGATCTCTGGTCTTCCTGGTCTTTCTCGCCACAGTTTACCTGACCAAGGATTTCCTTACTACTATTTTGCTGAGCATTGTCATGGTGTTTCTCCTCAAGCCGCTTTTTGCCGCCTTCTTTCGTCTGACCCGGCAGAGACAGATCTCCTCATTTTTTTCCATATTGATTGTCTTCATCTTTATTCTGGCTATCTTGCTAGGCATCACCACTGTGCTCCTGGTGGAGATATCCAATCTGGAAAGGTCAGGAGCCCTGTCAGGCATCCAATTCGCGGCCATAACTCAAGAGATCGACGAATGGGCCATGAGCGCCCTTCCTGCCTGGGTTTATAATTACGTAAATGTCATAATACTCAAAAACGTTCAGGAAATAAGCGACATCCCTGTGACCATTGCCACCTGGCTCTTTCCCATTGTGCAGCGAGAGCTAACCTCATTTGCCTCCAATCTACCCGTGCTTTTTGCTCAATTGATTGTAGTGGTGTTCATCACCTACTACATCCTCATTGACGGCAAGGAGTTTCTGGCCAAAGCTGTGGACCTGGTTCCCAGGCAAAAGCGAGCAATTGTTCTGGATTTTCTACAGGAGCTTGGCGGTATATATAATACTCTTTTTACAGTCTACTTCACCACATCTATGTTAAGCGGCGTTTTAGCTGCTATAGGATTTTCCATGCTGGGCGTGCCCTATCCCTATTTGATGGGGGTTGTTGTGGGCATCTTTACGCTTGTCCCCATGCTGGGACCGCCCTTCGTATTCGTTCCCATGGCACTATATTATCTCTTCATGGGGGATGTAATCCGCTTCGTGATAATCATGATATTCGGAACGGTGGTTCTCATGGTGATACCTGAGAATGTAATCCGTCCCCATCTAGCCATGAAAAGTTCCAGGATTCACCCCATAGTCACATTGCTCGCGTACACCGCCCCCATATTCGTAGTAGGAATCATAGGCGTGATTATCGGCCCAACTCTCTACGGCTTTCTCCTGGCAGCCTACCGGGCTGCTGTCAATAACCGGGAGACTTGACGAATGGAAAGCTTTATCTCTTTTTATAGGCCACTAGTTTAGTTCAGTTCCATGGAGCTTTAAAGATGGGCGTAGAGAATGGCTTGGAGAAGTTTGGTGCTATTGATGTTGCAGAGTTGCTGCTAACTGCAGATATTTATAACCGCACAGAGAATTTGATTGAAGACGATCTGCCTCCCAATATCCGCAAGCATTACTTCGATGTGCAGACTAGAAGCGTCAAAAGGCCGATTTATGTAACCAGCGCAGATGCGCAGAAGATTTACGGCATTGAGAATGTCAAAGCGGTTATAAAAGATCTCACGTTTGTGGCTTTTGAGGAGTTCGGCTCCCAGCTCCGGCTGACCGTATTCGATGTGGCGGCCAAGTGGTTTGCCAATCAAAAGGACCTGGCAAGGATTAAATTGAATCCCACATTGGCCTACTTCTATGAGAACTATGATTCTATGGACGTGAGCTATGCCCAGGCCAGGAGCGCCAATAAGCCTCTCTCTGCCGACCGAGAATGGATCGACGCCAAGATTAAGGAGCTTTGCAAGGATTCCAAGGAGGCGGAAGATCTTCTTAAGCTGGCCTACATCAAGGCCCCTGAGGATGTGAGGGACAATATTGCCGGTCTGATTTTAACTGAGGATCAAAAGTCTGAGATAGAAAAGATGGGCAAAGCTCTGAAAAATCGGCAATATCTGCGAGAGATCGGGCTCTATGAAATCGGCAAACTTCTTTTCGTCGGTCCGCCTGGAACCGGCAAGACCTCTACCGCCCGGGCTCTTTCCAGTTGGTTTTCCCTGCCCATTGTGGAAGTTCGCCTCTCCATGATCACCAGCCAGTATTTGGGGGAGACATCTAAGAACATAGACAAGGTCTTTGAGCTGGCCAAGAGGCTATCTCCGTGCATACTGCTCATTGATGAGTTCGATTTTGTAGCTAAGACCAGAACCTCAGATGAACACGGCGCCATGAAGAGGGCAGTCAACTCTCTCCTCAAAGCTATAGATGAGATCAGCCTGGTAGAGCATGGCGTTTTGCTCCTGGCGGCCACCAACCATCCCCAGCTTCTGGATTATGCGGCCTGGAGGAGGTTTGACAAAGTATTGACCTTCCCATTGCCTGATAAGGATATGAGGCGCAAGATCCTGGACAAGGTAATCTCTCGCATTGATGCAGATGTCGATACGGCTGCACTCGCAGAAGCGACGGAGGGCTACTCGGGATCGGACCTCCGGTTGGTGATCAGGGAAGCGGTGCTCAATGCTCTCCTGGAGGATCGCAGACATTTAACCCAGGAAGATCTGGATCTGTCTATTGAGGAGTTCCGGCGCCGGATCTCTGATTACAAGCGGAGCGTTACGGCATGAGTTTCATCATGAAGGCCTTGAGGAGAGCATGAAGGTCACTCTCCTTGGCACGGGTGATGCCATCGGCACTCCCAAGATCGGCTGCAAGTGTCCGGCCTGCATGGATGCTCTGCGTGGAGGCAGAAGCCGCAGGATGAGGTTTTCCGTCCTCATCGAGTCGGATGAGGATGACGGAAGGGTTTTAGTGGACAGCAGCCCTGATCTGCGCTGGCAGCTTTTGAAGAAGGATATATCCAGTGTGGACGGCGTTATCTGGACGCATGCCCATTATGATCACTATGCCGGCTTTGGAGATTTTCACCGGGTGCAAAGTCATGTGGATGTTTATGCTCTTAAGGAGACCATGGACTATATCTTAAACTATCTCTATTTCCTCAATCCCGTGCGCCATGACGCTGTAGCCTATCAGCCTTTTGATATTGCAGGCATGCAGTTCACCCTCTTTCCAGTCAACCATCCACCCACGCAGACGGTGGGCGTGCGCATTGACGACGGCAATAAAGTGGTGGTGATCACCAGCGACACCAAGATGGAGCTTGCGGCAGAAAGCCTGGAGCTGATGAAGGATGCTGATTTGATGCTGGCGGATGCCATCACACCGCCCGGATACACCATCAGCAAGCACATGACGGCAGATGAAGCCATAGCTCTGGGAGAGCGTTTGGGTGCGAAAAGACTGCTGCTCACTCATCTGAGTCACCTCTATCCGCCCCATGAGATGGCTCTCAAGCAGTGGCCGCTGGGCCATGACATGATGGAGATAGTGCTGTAAAATCCTGCAATACTATTCTTCCGCGGAAATATAGCGTTAAAGACATATACAAAGAGCTAATGACAGTTAGATGATGAAAAGGCTTACTGCTTATGTCTCGGGAAGTGTTCAGAAGACAGGATATCGAGCAAAAGTTGCCGATTTTGCCGGAATGCTGGGATTAAAAGGTACGGTGGAGAACCTCGATGACAGCCGAGTGAAAATATTGGCAGAAGGCAATGAGGATAAGCTGAAGTGGTTTGAAGAAGCTATTAATATTAATGATAATTTAATACAAGTCACCTCTATCGAAAGAGAATATTCTGAACCTATGGGTGATTTTAGCAAGTTCTACAAGCTTGTGGATAAGGGAGAGACAGACTCTCGGCTGGATACTGCCGCATCTCATCTAAATAATCTCATTGGGGCTGTGAATAATTTGAATGATAATCTGGGTAAAAAGATGGATACTATGATCGATTTGAATGATAATCTGGGCAAAAAGATGGATACTATGATCGATTTGAATCATAATCTGGGCAGAAAGATGGATACTATGATCGATTTGAATCATAATCTGGGCAGAAAGATGGATACAATGGTCGATCTGCAAAGCGAGACCCTCAATGCCCAGGAAAACCTGCTGGAAGAGGTTCAGGAGTCCAGAAAAGATCTGAAGGGATATCTTGAACAGAGATTTGAAAAGCTGGAATCGGAAGTAACTGAGATGCGAGCAGCTCTCAGGGAAAAAGGCATCATTTAAGACCAGATCAATTTATGCTTTCGTGGGCCCCTTGCTTTTGGAAAAAACTCGATGCCATCTTTTAGAACACTATAATCTCCTCATCATTGCCTTCTTCGCGACCAACGTGCCTTCGCGTCAGACCATGGTTTCGCGCGAAGGTGCTAGAGGCGCAAAGTTCCCATTCGAGAAGGACGATAAGACATAGTAACTTGGGGTTAGGTCTGAAAAAATGGCGAAGAGCTAAATATGTTCTGATTCCTACTAAAGAGATATCTATGAGGTCAATAATTATTTTAATTTTTTTAATGCTTCTACTACTCGCTGTGACTGCCACTGCAGAAACTCCTATCACCTCTGAGAAGGATACTGAAAATGATTTGGCGATTGCTCCTAATGATTTTAGTGCCGCTCTGAATTTTAGTTACGTTGAGATCGACCGTCATGCACAAAATGCGCCAGTATCAGCCGAAGCAACAGTAGAAAGTCTGGCTGCCTACTTGGTCAGGCCGGCAAAAAATGATCGCGAGAAGGCCAGAGCCATCTTCCGCTGGATCACAGAGAACATCGACTACAACGTTGAGGTTTTTTTCAAAGGTGGCAGCGGGGCTACGAATTCCGAGGATGCCCTGAAAAGCCGAAAATCGGTCTGCTACGGCTATTCCGATCTATTCCTCTCTCTAGCCAGGGAGGCTGGTCTGCAGGCAGTGAAAATCAGAGGTTACGGAAAGGGGTACGGATATGTGCCGGGCAGGAGCTTCACAGGTCCCTTCAATCATGCCTGGAATGCCGTTAAGATAAACGGATCCTGGTATCTGGTGGACTCTACCTGGGGGGCGGGGTATGTGAGCGGGGAAGGAAAGTACGTGCGCATATTCGACGATCACTACTTTATGACCCCGCCTTCTCAATTTATCTACAGCCACTTCCCAGAGGACGCCCGCCGGCAGCTTCTCGATGAGCCTCTCTCAAAAGAGGAGTTTGAGAATCTGGTCTATCTGGAAGCGGACTTCTTTAATCTGGGTCTTATGCTAGGGCAAAGAAATGGGACGATAAACGCTGAAAGCCAAGTCAACCTCTCCATCTTTGCACCAGATGATGTCTTGATGATGGCAAAGTTGGAGTACGCGGACGGCATGGCTGCCGGGGATGACCTCACATTTTGCCAGAGAGATGGGGAGCGGTATGATATTTATGCTCAGTTTCCCGGCGCGGGAAATTACATTCTGAAGGCCTATGCCAAGCGAAGAGACGATCCGGGAAAGTACGACTCTGTTTTGGAATACGGCATCAACGCGTCCTCAGGTGGGGGCGTCGGCTTTCCCATGACTTTTGAAGCGTTCAGCGAGACGGGAGCCTATCTTTTCGAGCCGCTGGAGGGAAAACTGGAGGCAGGGTCGAGCTACCTGTTCCGGATCAGGGTTCCAGGTGCCGGGAGTGTGGCTGTGGTGTGCGGGGACAAATGGACCCATCTTGCGTCGCGAGGGGATCTGTTCGAAGGGAATGCGACTGCTCGAACGGGTGATTTGCTGGTCTTCGGCAAGTTTCAGGGAGAGGGGTGGGACGGGCTGGTGAGATATGAGGGAGGGTAAATTAATATTTTAAAACTATTGTTATCTAATAGTCATATTATTAGCTACATGGTTATAATATAATTGCCGTGGGGTTTAGGACGAAATCATGGCTAATCCCCGCCAATTCATTGACGGTATACAGCCCGTACCTATTACTTTCACCTCGCATACGTTGTCTATGTATATTCAGACCATCTATCAAAATTCGTCTGGCTTTGCTACTAGAAGTAGAATA
>Ga0209749_1000678_pt1 | contig 40973 bp, 43 predicted proteins | sample EPASupsiteSAE347_FD_187267 | JGI IMG/M metagenome (GOLD analysis project Ga0209749, IMG submission 187267) | Bioremediated contaminated groundwater from EPA Superfund site, New Mexico - Sample SAE3-47 (SPAdes) (version 2) | ecosystem: Environmental > Aquatic > Deep subsurface > Groundwater >...
CCCCCCTGCCGTGACGAGGTTGCCGTCGGTGACCGCGGGTTCGTGCACGTAGAACCGTTCGCCCCGGTAGCCCGGGCAAAACATCTTCAGGGCGGTACGGTCGTTACTGGTGTGCGGGCGGTTGTCCAGCAGGCCGGCGTTCGCAAGACCGAAGGTTGCCCCGCAGATCGCAGCCACCACCGCGCCACTCTCAAGCACCTCCCGGATCTTTGCAATGACCGGTTCCTGCACCGAATCAAGCCAGGTATCTGCACCCGGCAGAAGGAGCAGGTCGCTCTCCCCTGGTTGGATATCTGCCATAAGCATATCCGGTTTCAGGTGCAGGCCGCCCATCGTGGTAATCGCGTCCATGGTCCGGCCGCACTGGAGCACGTCATAGCGCAACGACGGGTCTTTCAGGAACCGGCCGGACCGGAGTTCGGCAAGGACATGGCCCGGTTCCCAGTCGGCCAGTGTATCCTGAACGTAAACGTAGATCGTTCTCATGGCTATTCTGTTGTCAACGATAAAGGAAAAACTTGGGAAAATGGGGGGAATTGACGGTGCCGTTACTGCATCGGAAGAATGCCTTTTGCCCTCAGATCGGTGATTGAGAGTTCCTGTGATGCATTGGTTTTGAAATTCCCGTTGGATATCTCGGTCTGGTACTTATCCGTGCCTTCTTCCAGCGCCTGTTCGAATGTCCAGTTCCCGGCGGTCATCGTGGTCTCAAGGCAGATAAGCTGGCCGGAGTCGCCAGGTTTCGAGTCATAGCAGGTGAATGCGTGGCTGGGTGTGGTGATGATGTATGGGTGCATGCCGATCGATTCAATGGCCGATGCATACAAAACTGCGCCATCGATACAGTTGGCGGATTTCGATGACAGGGACTCTTTTGGCAGCCGTATGCGCTGGGGATTCTCGTTCCCCTTTCCAAAGGCCGTGGGCGAGTTGATATACGTGATCTGGTAGTCTTCTTTGAGCGCCGTGTAGATCGCTTTCACCTGGGCATTCGAGTCCGCAACCCATTCAGCGTCCGTGCAACTGTCCCCGCACTGGTACCCGGTCATTGACTTGTCCGGGTGGTACTCGGCAGCCTTGCGTACAAGCGTGTTTATCGCTGGTTCATGGGGGGTCACCCACGCGGCAACATACGCGGTCATATCAACCCATTCACCGTCTTCGTCAAATCCCCAGACCATCGTGTCCTTCGGGTAGATACTGACGGTCTGGCTCTGCTCATCAATGCGTGTCCCGTCAGCGAGAGCAACCTTGTAGTGGAGCGATGCGGTGGTCTTCTCCTGGGGGATGGCACTGGTGCGGAGGGTCGGGGTCTGTCCGACCGTGATGTTCCCGTGGGCTGGTACCTCGACGGTGTTGACTGACTTCTCCGTATAGCCGGGGATCTCGGATTCCACGATCAGGGTCTTTGGGGTGTCCGTGGGGTTCGTGATCGTGAAATCGATGAAGGTGATGTCAAGGTTGGGAAGCTGGACGTACGTTGAGGTAAGAACGGAATCCATTGCGTTGACTGCCACCGTGATGCCGCTGTTATCTGTACCTGCAGCCGGTGATGCGCCGGAAGATGCCGATACAGTCGGGGAGGTGCCGGTACAACCTGCGGTCAGGATGAGGATGACAAGAAGTCCTGATATCAGGAAACAGATGCTGCTTTTCATAATCAGCCCGGTAATTGTGCCTTCCAACTATTTGGTGCCTTCGTGAGGCGGGGTGGTAACCAGATCCAGAAAGAGTACAGAAAACGAAGAAGATTATTTATTGATATGCACGACTTTTGCCGGCGGGAACCCGTTGAAGTACGTGGACGAGGCGTGGGAGTAGGCCCCGATGTTCTCCGAGTACACGAGGTCGCCTATATCGAGGTCGGGCAGTTCGGCGGAGAGCGTGATCGTATCGAAGGCATCGCAGGTGGGGCCGAAGACCGCGGAGATCTGGGTCTCGCCTTTCTTGAAGGGCAGCACCGGGTAGTTGATATGGTCGAAGACCTGGCCCGAGTAGGTGTGGTACACCCCGTCGTTGATGTAGTAGCAGGGCTTACCGTCGCGGATCGCCTTTCCCACCACTTTTGCAACGAGCGTACAGGTGTTGGCCACAAGGAAACGGCCCGGTTCTGCGAGGATCTGCATGTCCTTGGGGAAGAGCCGTTTTATCTCGGCATTGAGCTTCTTGGCGAGCGTCCGTATGGAGCGGATGCCGGGGTGGTACTTCACCGGGAACCCCCCGCCTATATCAAGGATACGGATCTTCTTACCGGTACGGTCCTCGACTTCCCTGATGATGCTGGCTGCTATCTGGAGCGCCTGCATGTAGTTCTCGAAGTTCGTGCACTGGCTGCCGACGTGGAAACTTAAACCTTCCACCACGAGGCCGTTGTCGAAGGCCTCGATGATAAGGTCCACAGCCTCGCCGGGATGGGCGCCGAACTTGCTGGAGAGTTCCACCATGGAGCCGGTGTTCGGGACACGGATGCGCAGCACGAGGCCGGCATGGGGGGCATGGTCGCGGATCTTCAGGATTTCGTGGTGGTTGTCGAACGTGACCAGGGGCTTGTACTGGTCCAGGGCCTCGAGCGTCTCGATGGGCTTGATGGTGTTGGCATAGATGATCTTGTCCCAGATCCACTCCTGGCGTTCCTTCTCCGGCATGTCCTTGATGTTCTCGTGCACGATCATGAACTCGGGCATGGAGGCCACGTCGAAGCTGCAACCGATGTCAAAGAGGGTCTTCACGATCTCAGGGTTCGAGTTGGCCTTGACGGCAAAATAGATCTGAACGTCCGGCATGTGCCGGTGGAATTCGCGGTAGTTCTCCCGGATCCTCTCGTGATCGATCACAAAAATAGGGGTACCGTTTTCTGCAGCAAGATCCAGCAGGAGTTTCTTGCGTGCGTGACCGATATGGGGAACGGGAAGCGGTTCGTCCGTGCCTTTCTTCTTCCGCTTCTTCTTTGTGTCAACCGCGGTTTTTGTCATTATATGATTGATTTATTGCACGAATAAGAAGTTTTTGAATTGCCAGATATCTTCGTAATCGTAGTTGTTCTCCGGGTTCTCCCGGAAATAGACCACACGGTCCCGGAGGGGGGTCCAGTCGGAGGGTCCCGACCAGAACTCGCCGAGATAGGGCTTGGCGATATCGAGCACGAACTCGTGCGGCAGGTCGTCCGGAAGGCAGAACCCCTCCTTCGGGTGCTCGATCATCCACATCACGGCGCTGACGATGCCGATGGCCACCTGGATCGTGGTCGCGTTCTGGCCGGGGGCTAGCTGTTTTGCCTCCTCGATGGAGAGGATGCTTCCCGTCCACCAGGACTTGTAGGGATGGCCCATCAGCAGGGCGCCGAGGATATCGGCACCGGAGACGATCTCCTGGTCGCTCATGATCCGGAGCTTGGGCTGGAGCTTGTAGTTCCGTGCGCGCAGCTCCTGGATGGACGCGATAGTGGCATCGCAGGGCATGTAGGCATAGTGGACGGTCGGGCGGTAGACCGGCTTCTTGTCCTGCCAGACGGTCCACCGTTCTGAGATGCCGAATGCTTCGCCGTGACGGATCACCATGCCGATGATCTCCTGGTGGGGGATCCAGGACCGGACCCATGTGTTGAGCCCCATCTTGGGGATCAGGAGGCCGTTCTTGGGGCCCACCGGCGGTATGACGGCCAGGGGCGGCAGGGTCTTCTCGTGAGTGCCCCAGCCAATCTCCGCAGGGGCGATCCCCTCTTCGCGGAGCCCCTCGATGCACCAGGTGCCGATGAACTCGCCGACTTTCTTGGGGGAGCGGGAGATCTGGGTGTCGTGCTCGGAGCAATGGATCACCTTCACACCGGTCTCCATGGCCAGCCGGGCGAAGTCCTGCTTATCGATCAGCTCGCGGATCAGCGCCGGATCCTTTGCGATCCCGTCGGCGATCATCTTGGTGGCGATATCAACGAGGCCGTGCTTGGCGAAGTGGGAGATGAGGCCGGGGTTGGCGCCGTGGTCGACGACGCAGGTGGTGGCATCTTCCCAGTCCCTGGTCAGGTCCATCAGCCGCATCTGGCGGAAGTACAGGGTCTTTTCGTACGGGCTTGCGGTAGTGATGGCGGCATCGGGATCCCAGGCTTCAACGGAGGTGTTTACGTAGAGGACATCGTGGTCGTGGCACCACTGCACGACCTCGCAGCAATCGATGTTCCATGCAACATCGATCAGGAGACCCCCCGGGGCGAGGTACTCCTCCAGGGTCTGGGACAGGTTCCCGGGCGTGATCTTCTTCTTGAAGAACCGGAGGCCGCGGGTAGTCCAGGCCTTGAGGTCTTTCGATTTATCCTTGAAATCGATGATGGTGATGTTCTCCAGCGGGATGTTCACATGGCGGAGCAGGATCGGGAACATGCACTTGCAGACAGCACCGTACCCGATGATCAGGACCTTGTTCTTGAAATCCACAGACTACCCTCCCGGCCCGTTCTTAACGGATGGGCGTGATTAACTCTTTAGTCCCTGTTCCCTAATACGTTGTTCCCTGTCGTGCCCGGGATCTACGGGGCCGGGGGTATCAGGATGTATTTATGTGGGGGAGAACATACATATCCGGAGTTACTCTAGTGACAATACAGGGATATTTTTTAGGGGTGGAGGATTTTGGCAGACAAGAATGCACCAATGGACCAGCGCGAACTGATGACCCTCCAGAACTACCTGCAGGAATACGGGCAGCAGGCCGAGATCTTTGTCCAGCAGCTGCAGATGCTGGAGAGCGGGAGGATGGAGGCCCACGCCGCCATCGAGACCCTGGAAGAGATGCTGGCCACTGGTGACGGGACGGTCCTCCTCCAGATCGGGGGCGGTGCGAGCGTACGGGCCAGGGTCATGGAGCCCGAGAAGGTCCTCCTCGCCATCGGATCGGAAGTGGTGGTCGAACGGTCCAACAAGGATGCGGTCGGGTACCTGAAGGAGCGCATCCTCGAGATGGAGGCCTCGCAGAAGAAGGTGGCCGAAACCCTCGACCGGCTCCGGGCCCAGATGAACGAGATCAACAAGAGGATCGAGGCCGGTTACCAGCAGGCGATGGCAGCAGGCCAGGTCCCCGAATAAGCGGGAGCCGTTTTGGGTTATGTTTGCGGGTCTTCGCGAGAAGCTGAAAGCGGCACGGGAGCGCCTCGGGGGCAGCATCGAGGCAGCGGCGGACAGGGCACAGGAGCCCTCCGGAGCCCCGGCCGCCGTTCAGGCTGCACCGGAACCCGTACCGCAGGAGGGGGCTTCTGCCACCGCCGCCCCTTCCTTTGTCCAGAAGGTCAAGATCCTTATCACGGACCGGGAGCTGGTCGTGTCCGAGAAGGACCTCGGCGAGGCCCTCTCGGAGCTGGAGATGACCCTGTTGGAGAGCGACGTTGCCCTCCCGGTTACCGATGCGATCATCGAAAGCGTTGAAAAGAACCTTGTGGGGAAGCACCGGAAGATCGGGCAGTCCGTGGACGCACTGGTGGTCAGCGCCCTGAAAGCGGCGCTGCTGGATGTACTGGGCGAAGGGTTCGACCTCTCCTCCTACATCGCGGGCCATGCAAAACCGGTTAAGATCCTTTTTACGGGGGTGAACGGGACCGGTAAGACGACCACCGTGGCCAAGATCGGGGCCTACCTCCGCAAGAATGGTTTCTCGGTGGTGATCGGAGCCGGCGACACCTATCGCGCCGGTGCGATCGAGCAGATCAGCGTCCATGCCGGGCGCATCGGGATCAAGGTGATCCAGCACCAGGAAGGGGCGGACCCGTCGGCCGTGCTCTTCGATGCAGTGCAGTATGCCGGGGCCCACAAGATCGATGTGGTGCTCGCCGACACCGCGGGCCGGTTCCACAACAAAGCGAACCTGATGAGCCAGCTCGAGAAGATCCGTCGGGTGATGAAGCCCGATCTCGTTGTGTACGTGGACGAGGCTGTGGCCGGGAACGATGCGGTGACCCGGGCCGCAGAATTCGACAAGACCGTGGGGGCCGATGCTATTGTCCTCACGAAAGCGGACATGGACTCCCGGGGCGGGGCTGCGATCTCGATTGCCCACACCATCGGTAAACCCCTGATGTTCCTCGGGGTCGGCCAGTCCTACGACGATATCCTCCCGTTCGAGCCGGTGCAGGTGGTCGAGGAACTCCTGGAGGGTGGTTCCTGATGCTCGACAGCCTCTCCACATCCCTCAAGGACGCCCTCAAGAAACTGGCCGGGAAGACCGTCGTGGACCGGGCAGCGGTTGACGAGCTTGTCAAGGATCTCCAGCGGGCGCTGATTGTCTCCGATGTAAACGTCAAGCTCGTGATGGAGCTCAGCAAGGCGATCCGGACCCGGTCTCTTGAGGAGGAACCCCCGAAGGGCATGAATGTCCGGGAGCACGTGCTCCGGATCGTGTACCAGGAACTGGTCCGCCTCGTCTGGGCCTCCACCGAAGTGAAACTCGAGCCCCAGACCATCCTGATGGCCGGCCTGCAGGGGAGCGGCAAGACCACGACCACCGCGAAACTGGCCCGGTACTTCCAGAAGAAGGGGATGAAGGTCGGGGTGATCTGCGCCGATACGTTCCGGCCCGGTGCTTACGACCAGATCGCGACCCTCTGCGGCCGGATCAATGTGCCCTGCTTCGGGAATCCCCAGGAAAAGGATGCCCTCAAGATCACCCGCGAGGGCCTTGCGGCTTTGAAAGATCAGGAACTGATCATCGTGGATACGCAGGGCCGGCATGCCCTCGAAGCCACCCTGATCCAGGAGATCATCGACCTCAACACTCTGACGAAAGCGACACACCGGTGGCTCGTGATTGACGCGGCGCTCGGCCAGCAGGCCAGCGAGCAGGCAAAACGGTTCCACGAAGCGATCGGTATCGACGGTGTCATCATCACCAAGATGGACGGCACTGCAAAGGGTGGTGGCGCCATGTCGGCAGTGGCCGAGACGAAGAGCGGGATAGCGTTCATCGGCTCGGGAGAGACGATCGAGGATCTCGAACGGTTCGACCCCGACGGGTTCATCTCCCGGCTGCTCGGCATGGGTGACTTAAAAGCCCTCGTGGAGCGGGCCAACGAGGCGATCAACCCCGAGGATGTTGACGTCAATGCGATGATGAAGGGGAAGTTCACCCTCCGCGACATGTACAAGCAGCTCGAGGCCTTAAACAAGATGGGCCCCTTAAAGCAGATCATGGGCATGCTCCCGCTCGGGAACATGCAGCTTCCCGAAGGCGTGTACGATGTCACGAGCACCAAGATGGTCCGGTACCGGATCATCATGGACTCGATGACACCGGGCGAACTGGATGAACCAGCGCTGATCAACAGCTCCCGCATGCAGCGGATCGCCCGCGGGGCGGGGGCGACCCCGGACGAGGTCCGGGAACTGATCAAGTACTACAAGATGATGCAGCGGACCCTGAAAGGGCTGCGGGGCGCAAATACCGGGAAGTTCAACATGCAGCGCCTGATGAAACGTTTCTCCGGGATGAAGTGAGCTTTTCTGCAATGACTGCGTTTGCGATTGTCGGCCACCTGGCCCGGACGGACGGGAGTTTCTCGCTCAACGACCTGCCGGGGAGCGGGGGGAGGATGGATATCCTCTGCCGGTGCGTCAACGCCGCGCTTTTCCTCTCGCATGACCTGAGGCGGGACGCCGAGTGTTACCTTGTCCTCCTGGGGGCTCCTTCGGGGCCCAAGACCATCAGGTTTTCCGGGGCGGCAGTACGCTCCCTCTCGCCGGACGAGCGGAGCGCGGCAGCCCTGATAAAAAAAGTGATCGATATCCCCTGCGGGAGCGAGTTCCGCGAGGGAGCAGATGGCGTGTCGATCCGGAAGGGCGGCCTTGAACGGCTCCTTGCCGGGCTGCCGTTTGGCGTGCTCGACGAGAACGGGGAGGACATCCGGAAGGCGCCGGAGCTTCCGGGGGCATTTCTCCTCTCGGATCACCAGAATTTTACCGTAGGGGAGAACGATCTGATACGGGACTGCCCAAAATATTCGGTGGGGCCGAAGTGCCTGCACGCTGACCACGCGATCACCGTGGTGCAGAACGAACTGGACAGGAGGACGAGCGGATGGCACTGAACGATCAGGTAAAGGCGATCCTCGCTTATGGCGAGATCTGCGACCACTGCCTCGGGCGTTTCTTTGGGAAGCGCTCGCACGGGCTCTCGAACGATGAACGGGGCCGGGGCCTCTTGATCGCCCTCGCCCTGGAGGAGAACCAGCCCTACCGGAAGTTTGCCGGGACCTGCTGGGTCTGCGGGAACTTTTTTGACAACGTCCCGCTCTGGGCAGACCGGGTCGTGGCGGCAACGCAGGAGATCGAGCATTCGACCTTCCTCGTGGGCTGCCGGGTCCCCCCCATGATCGCGGAGAACGAGGAGATGGTGTGGAGCGACCTTGCGCTTGCTGAGCCCGAGCCTTTCAAATCGGAAGTGAACCGGGAAGTCGGTAAGGCAGTATCGTCCCGTACGGGGAAGGTCGTTGACTTCAAAAAACCGGAAGTGGTCACTATCCTCGATCCCGCGACCGGTGGCGTGGAGGTCCAGATCAACTCGGTCTTCTTCTACGGGCGGTACCAGAAGTTCGAGCGGGGCATCCCGCAGACCCACTGGGACTGCCGTGCCTGCAGGGGGGCGGGCTGCGAGAAATGCAACTTCACCGGTGCCCAGTATCTCGATTCCGTGGAAGAACTTATCGGCAGGCCGGTGATCGAGGCCTTCGATGCCGAAAATGCTGTGCTGCACGGCGCGGGCAGGGAGGACATCGATGCCCGGATGGTGGGGACCGGGCGCCCGTTCATCCTCGAGGTGGTCTCGCCGAAGAAGCGCTCCATCGACCTTGCAGCTCTCGAAACAATGATCAACACGACTGCGGAAGGGCGTGTCTCCGTTGCGATCCGGCGCTGGGCGGACCGTGCAGAGGTGGAAACCCTTAAATCAAACAAAGCGCATAAAAAATACAGGATCCTTGTCGAGGTTGAAGGCGCAGTATCCGCGGATGAGTTCGCAAATGCCGTAAAAACCCTGCAGGGCGTCACAATATACCAGCGCACGCCTGAACGGGTCGCTCACCGGCGGGCCGATAAGGTCCGCGAGCGCAAGGTCCTCGATATCGGGTGTGTAGGGGAACAGGACGGGCACTTCGTTGTCGAAGTCCTAGGCGAAGCCGGCCTCTACATCAAGGAACTCGTATCGGGGGATTCGGGCCGGACCCATCCGAGTCTTGCCGAGATCCTGAACAAGAAAGCTCACGTCACCAGCCTCGACGTCACCCAGGTGGAAGGAGCACAGGAGGGAGAATAACCATGGCACATCACAATGGCCCACGGAAGAAAACACGGTACAAGTACAAGAAGGAATTGAGAAAGCGCGGTCTTCCGCCGGTGACCTCGGTCATCCAGCGGTTTGAGATCGGAGACCGGGTCCATGTGGTTGTCGAGCCGAGCATCCAGAAAGGGATGCCCCACCGCCGCTTCCACGGAAAGACCGGGACCGTTATCGGTCAGCGCGGCCGGGCATGGATGCTCACGATCCGTGACGGAGACGCCGAGAAGATCGTCATAGCAAGACCACAACATCTAAAAGCCCAAAAGTAAATTCACTGTCAGGTGATTGGCATCAGAGTAAAGGGGATTATTAGCGAAGAGAAGGTCACACTTCCCGAGATGCGCAGCGTCCTGTTGCGGGTGGAGTCCGAACGGCTGGCGGCCGAGAAGGAGATGTCCTATGAGTTCAGGCGCAGCGTTGAGCATGCCAATCAGCTCTCGAAGACCGATCCGGAGAAGGCCCGCGATCTGGTGGACCAGCTCTCCAAGATGGAGAAGATGAAGCCCGAGATCGCGTACCGGATCGCCAATATCATGCCCAAGACCCGCGATGAAGTGCGGGCCATCTTTGCCAAAGAGCGCTTCACCTTAACTCCGGAAGAGATCGATGCTATTATTGAGCTCGTAACTACACACTTCTAAAGGTGGGTTCATGAAGGCAGAGAAGAAAGAGGTCAACGCGATCGTACTGGATGTGCTCTTAAAGGGGCATCCCGACGATCCACGCCCCCAGTTCAAGCGCGAACCGATTGTCCAGGCAATGGGCCTTGAACAGTTCAAACTTCTCGAGCTCGTGCCCAAAGCAGGAGCCATAATCGACCTCCACGAGAAGGTCTATATCGGCGATGCCGAGCGCGAGAAGGTCGAGCGGGTGAAGCGGCGCATCAGCTACGCGGAGCTGACCCAGACAGCCCGGGGTGAACTCCCGTTTATCATCGAACGGGTAGTGAAAGAGCGCGAGGCGGAGTATGTCCTGTTCTTCAACAAGTCGATCTCGCTCACGCCGAAACTCCACATGCTCCACCTGCTCCCGGGCATCGGCAAGAAACTGATGTGGGAGATCCTCGAGTCCCGGAACCGGAAGCCGTTCGAGAGTTTCGCTGACATATCAGCCCGGATCAAGGCCCTCCCGCACCCGGAGAAGATGATCCAGGCGCGGATTCTCGAAGAGCTCCAGGACAAGGACGTGAAGTACCACCTCTTCACTACGAAATGAAGGCGCAGCACGACCAGCACTTCCTGATCGACCGGCACGCGGTGGAACGCATTGCCGATCTTACGGAAGTGGAGGGAAAGCGGGTGCTGGAGATCGGGCCGGGCAACGGGGCGCTGACCCGGGCCCTGCTCGCCCGCGGCGCCCTCGTGCACGCCATCGAGCTGGACGGAGCGCTCTGCGAACAGCTGGCCGAAACCTTTTCTGACGAGATTGCCAAAGGGCAGCTGGTGGTCGAACACGGCGACGCCACACGGTGCCCGTACCCCCCGTTCGAGGTGACGGTATCGAACCTCCCCTATTCAGCCTCGTCGAAGATCACCTTCCGGCTGTTAGATCATGGCTTTGAGGCGGGGGTGCTGATGTACCAGGCCGAGTTCGCCGAGCGGATGGTGGCAAAGGCCGGGACCAAGGATTGCGGGCGGCTCTCGATCATGGTCCAGACCTACGCAGCGGTACAGCAGTGCTTCCGGCTCCCGCCGCAATGTTTCTCACCCAGGCCGCAGGTGCATTCCATCGTCGTGAAGCTCTTCCCCCGCGAGCCGATCTTTTATATCAATGACCGGCATCTGTATGCCAACGTGGTACGGGCGCTCTTCTCCCACCGGAGGAAGACCGTGCGGAACTGCCTGAAGGGGTCGGCCGGCAGCATGCTGGGTGCGGAGTGGGTGAAACGGGTGCTTGCGGCGCTTCCCGAAGAGATTCTGAAAAGCCGCCCCGAGGAGCTGTACCTCGAGGATTTTGCCACGATCGCGAACACCCCCTGATAATGCCCGGCTGTTTTTTCCTTTCTGCACGCATTACCTGGTACCCGCGTGACCTGCCATGAAGTGGAGAGGATGGGAGAGACTGCCGGTTGAGGTTCCCGATCCCGCGGATCCGTCCGGAAAACAGACCGTTTCGGCGATCGCGCCGGTCATCGTCTCGGCCAGCCGTTCCACCGATATCCCTGCATTTTACGGCGACTGGTTCAGCGAGCGGCTGAAGGCGGGCTACGTGCGGTGGAAGAGCCCCTTTGGCGGCAGCCCGGTCATTGTATCATTCCAAAAAACCCGGCTCTTCGTGTTCTGGTCCAAGAACCCGGCGCCGTTCTTTCCGCACCTGGACCGGCTCGACCGGCTCGGGTACTCCTGTTACTTCCTCTATACCTTAAACGACTACGATGACGTGCGGCTGGAACCAAACGTCCCTCCCGTTGACGAGCGGGTCAGGACATTCATGCACCTCTCTAAAATGATCGGCAAGGGGCGGGTTGTCTGGCGTTTCGATCCTCTTATCCTCACGGATACGATCACGGTCGATGAACTGTTGGACCGGGTAAAGCGTATCGGCGATTGCATCGCCCCTTTTACAGAACGGCTGGTCTTCAGTTTCGTAGACATAGAAAAGTACGCCAAAGTCCGGCGGAACCTGAACATCAGCGGATATCCACGTGCCCGTGAGTTCACCGGCGGAGAGGTCGCGGAGTTCTGCGAAGGCATACAACGCCTCAACGGACGCTGGGGCCTGACCGTCACCGCCTGCGCCGACCGGCGGGATCTCTCGCAGTACGGCATCGGGCGCGGGCAGTGCATCAGTTACGACCTGATGGCAACGGAGTTCTCCCACGACGCTGCGCTCATGGCATTCCTGTGCCCTGAAGGCCAGCGGACACTCGACGGGGATTCGCCAGAAGATGACCCTTCGCGGCATCTGAAGGATCCCGGCCAGCGGAATGCCTGCCGGTGCATCGTCTCCAAGGACATCGGGCAGTACTCCACCTGCATGCACCTCTGTGCCTACTGTTACGCGAATACCTCGCCGGCAGCCGTGCGCCGGAACTACCTGCAGTACCTTTCCGATCGCGAACACGGCGTGTTCCACGATACGATTGCGGGACGATAATCTCCTGATCTGGAACCGGGTTTGTATCCTGTTCACCATCGCTGAAGGATAGGATTGATGTACAGGGAATGCACCGGTAATCGGGATTGGTTGTTCTCCAAGACCTGTTTTCAATTCACACCGCGTTTGTGGAATCCTGGAAAAAAAATGTGAAAAATGCAGTGTACAGAATAATAAACTACCGGTGGGTTTATGATCGGAACGCATGTCATGATCTCCTATACGACGGAACCGGGACCGGATTAGGGCAGCTGTGATACTTCCGAACATACCGGTTACATGGCAGTTCCCGTCAGCAGCATTCCCAACCCTTCCCTTTTTTTCATACGACCGCCAACCATTCCCTCAAGGCATGAACGATTACGATCCCGGCCAGGTGTACCAGCCCGAGGCGGATACCTACCTGCTGCTCTGCGCTGCCGTTGATGAAGTGAAGCCCGGCGACCGGGTGCTGGAAGTAGGGACGGGCTCGGGGCTCATCGCGGCCGCGGTGGGGAAGGCAGCGCCCGTTGTGGCCACCGAGATCAATCCCCATGCGGCATATTGCGCACGCAGGGCGGGTGTCGATGTCGTCCGCTGCGATCTCCTCGGCGCGATCCGGGGCCCGTTCGATCTCGTCCTCTTCAATCCCCCGTATCTCCCCACGGCGCCGCACGAGCGGATCGATGACTGGCTCGAATATGCCCTCGATGGCGGGGCTGACGGGAGGGAAACGATCGCCCGGTTTGCCGCGGACGTCGGGAGCGTGCTGGCGCCCGGCGGGAGGATCCTGCTGCTCGTTTCGTCATTGACCGGGCCTGACGAGGTGAAAGAACTGTTTATGGGCCACGGCTATACAGCGGACGTGGTCCGTCAGGAGAACGTGGATGACGAGGTGCTCTGCGTCCTCCGTATCCGGCGCTGATGCGGCCGGCCTATACGATCAGCCGTCTCCTCATCAGGTTGATGGACAGGAGGCAGAATACCGCGGCGACCGCGACGATCCACACGACATTCAGCAGGATCGTCCACGAAAGGGCGGGGAGCGTCAGCATCCGCATGATGGATACGAGGTGTGTGAGCGGGAGTACCGCGAGCGCGATGTACTGGAGGAGGACCGGCATCAGCGTGAGCGGGAAGAACGTGCCCGAGAAGAGCATCATCGGCGTGATGAAGAGAAATGCCGGGTAGTTCAGTGTTTCGATGCCGGGCGTGACGGCCGTGAAGCACATCGCGATGCCGGCAAACATCAGGCCCCCGAGGAATGCGACCGGGATTGCAAGGAGTGCGAGAGGGAGGGAGATGACGCCGAACGCCGCGAGGACCGGCAGCATGATCAGGACGTAGATGAGGCTCCGCGTGGCCCCCCAGAGCAGCTCCCCCGCGATCACGTCCTCGATGGAGAGGGGGGTCGCGATCATGGCATCGAAGCTCTTCTGGTAGTACATCCGGACGTACGACCCGTACGTGCATTCGAAGAATGCGGAGTTCATCACCGAGATGGCGAGGATGGCGGGTGCGATGAAGTTCACGTACGGGATGCCTTCGATCTGTTGCACGTAGGAGCCGATGCCGAGGCCGATGGCGAAGAGATAGAGGATAGCCTCCACGAGCGGCGGGAAGAAGTTCACCTTCCAGGTCCGGGCGAAGACCACGAGGTTCCGGTACCAGACCATCCAGGCACGCCCGGTAATGTTCGGGATCGCAAAGAGGCCCGCCATGGTCACTCCCGGAGGGTCCTCCCGGTCAGTTTCAGGAACACGTCCTCGAGCGTTGCCGGGCGTGTAATGATCCGCCCGGGCTGGCACCGGTCGAGCACGGTCCTTGCGATCTTCCGCGCCTCGTCTGTGGTGGCGGCGACCTGGATCATGTCGCCGGTCTTCTCGAAGGGGACATGCAGGCCGGCCAGGCAGGCGGCCACATCGTCGCTCGCCTCCACCTCCACGATCTCATGACCTGCGTACTTCTTGACCAGCTCGTCCGGAGTCCCCTCCACCAGGATCTTCCCGTTATCCATGATCACGAGCCGGTCGCAGAGCCGGGCCGCCTCGTCCAGGTAATGCGTTGTCATGACGATGGTGTTTCCCTGCGCCTGCAGGCTCCGGAGCTTCTCCCAGATCAGGTGCCGGGCCTGCGGGTCGAGGCCGATCGTGGGTTCGTCGAGGATGATCAAATCGGGGTTGTTGACGAGCGCCCGGGCCAGGATCAGCCTCCGCTTCATCCCGCCGGACAGTTTCTCCACGGGAACGTCCCGTTTCTCGGTCAGCTGGACGAACGCGAGCAGCCGGTCGGCCCGCCTTGCCGCCTCGTCTTTCTGGATATCGAAATACAGCGCATAGTAATAGAGGTTTCCGAAGCAGGTGAAGTCGGGGTCAAGGTTCGTCTCCTGCGGGACCACGCCGAGATGCTGCTTGATCGCCGCGGGATCCAGCTCCGGATCCATCCCGAGGACTGTAAGCGTACCGGAGGTGCGGGGCGAGACACAGGTGATCATCTTCATGGTCGTGGTCTTGCCGGCCCCGTTCGGCCCGAGAAACCCGAAGATCTCGCCCTTCTTGACGGAGAACCGGATACCGTCCACCGCTACGGTCTCCCCGTAGGTCTTCCTCAGGTCCGCAGCTTCGATGGTATCCGGCACGCGCTCACCGCTCCTGTTCACAGTGTCAGCGTACGTACTAGAAAATCCTCGCGATGATGATCATGACCATGATAAGGGACTTACCCGGGCAGGAAGACTTGTGATCCTCTGGAAATGGCCAGAACCTCGTTCCGGCCGCTCATTCGGTATCGATGACCTGGTCGGCAAACGTGGACAACTGCGACATCAGCATCGGGTCGAGCCCTTTCTCGACCGCAAGGAAGATCCCGGAGATGTTCATGAGCCGGAGCTTGTTGGTCACGAAATGGATGAACTTGCTGATATTGGGGGACGAGAGGTAGATGAGCATCGTGCTGATGGAGTCGTACAGTATGCAGACCTTCTTGCCGGAGTTTTCCCTGATGACTTCAGTCACAGCGATCCCCAGGTCGGTCAGATCGGCAGGATTGTTGATGAAGCGGACCCTGCCGGGTATGTTCTCCGTAGTACCGATCGAATTACGGGTCACCGCATCGATGAACGAGACGTCCGCAAGATCGATTCCCTCTTCCTGGTAGAGTTTGGTAAGGATGCTGTAGGGAAAGTTCGTCGTTATCACGATGGTATGGTATCCCTGCCGGGAGATCTCGCGGATCAGGTCGATATTCTGCTGCCTGATATTGCCGGCTGACGTAAGGATCAGGAAGATGCGTTTCTGGGCAAGTTCGTCAGGGCTGACGATAAGCGGCACACGATCACCCGGACAGGAATTTACGGTATGCTTCCGGGATTTCCTGATGTTTCTCAACAACAGCCTTCTGGAACTCCTCCATGTTGGCCATGATCTGGGACGCGTTCCTGGCCTGCGTGTCAAGGAGCATGGCGATCTCCCCGGGGACGAGTTTCCCCTGACGGGCGAGGTTGGCAGCGTCTTTTAAGTTGTCGCGGATGATTCCCACCGGGTGGGTGATGCGCATCGCCGTTTCGGTCATGTAGGCGATCAGGTCCTCGGCCTGCCGGAGATCGGTGATGTCCTCGAGTGTTTCGACTGCACCGATAACGATCCCCTGTTCATCGCGGAGGAGTGCGGCCGTGAAATGGAGCCAGGTGCCGTTCTTTCCCAGGGTGGGGAAGAAGTCCGTTGCCACATAGGCCCCGCTGATGAGTGCCGACTGGCTGAATTTGCCCTCGTACAACCGGGCCACACGGTCGAACGCTCCGTCGATGAGCAGGTCGGCCATGGTGGGGCGCTCCTCGTGGTAGAAAGCTTTCCACTGCCTTTTTGATCCTATCATCTCCGCGGCCGGGATACCGGAGTACTTCTCAAGGGCCCTGTTCCAGTACCGGACCTTGTGGTTTGAATCGATGACAAACTGGGGGATGGGAGAATTGTCGACGATCGCCTGGAGCAGCGATCTGAACATGCCGGGTGCGGGTTTTCGGCCCACCGGCCCCTGCTGAACCATCGGATCATCTGGCGGTAGTCTGGTATTGTCTCCTGGATTCTGGGATCTTTGCACCGGTTTCACGACCTTGGGTGACCGATCCCTGCTCGCAGCGACCGGTTCCGTTCCCTGTATGATGCATGCATACGGAAATATAAAAAAGGTTGCGCCCGTTGTCAATAGACGGGACCGGGGACTAACGGTTGAGGCGCCGGAGGGCCGCTGCCGCCGCCTCGCGGACATCCCCAAACGGGTCGTCCTTCAGTTCGTTCAGGGGCCCGACAGCCCTCCGGTTGCCCAGCTGCCCGAGCACCGTGGCCGCCCCGATACGGATCTCTGTCTTTTGGTCCCGGAGGAGCGGAATGACCGCCGCAGCGGATGCCGGGTCACGGATCCTCCCAAGCGCCGCAAGGGCTGCGGCCCGGACTGCCGGTTCATCGTCAGCGAGCGCTTGGATGAGCGCCGGTACGGCATCTGTGTCACCGATACGGCCGAGCGCCGCCACCGCCCCGGCCCGGACGGACGGATGCGGGTCGGCGGCCGCAGCGCAGGCGAGCGCCGGGATTGCGGCAGGGTCTCCCGCCTTCCCGAGTGCCGCCGCCGCCGCTCCCCGTTTCGAAACGTTTCCGTCCTTCAGGTCGGCGATGTATGGGCCGGTACCGGGCATACTCTCTGGCCGCTCCTGTCAGCGGGTGCACTCGTACCCGGACTCATAGGCAGCAATGACGTTTTTCGCTGCCTCGGGCGAGATCGTATCGTGGATGTAGCGGACGAGCGCCTCCACGTCTTCGACCGGCAGGCACCCGAGGCTCTCCTCTCCTTTCTGGATGAGATCGGCGATGTAGGCAAGTTCCTCGTTACTGAGCCGGCCGATGCGCCGGATAAAGTCCTCCGAATCCTCGGCGAAGTGGTTGGAAACCGGGGGCAGGATGGAGTGGAACGTGTGCCCCGAGCCCGCGCATGTCAGGTCGCCGCACTCCGGTGCAAGTTTCTTTAAGATGGCGATATCTTTCTCATCGAGTTCCCGTGGCATGGCAAATGATCCTTACCGGCACTATTCTCCGGGCTGATGAATAAAGGTGCAGGGTTGGGGGACACGCCCGGCCGGGGGGAATTCGCCGTCCCTGCCGGCAGGATCTGTCGATGGCGGCATCCGAAAACGATCCGGGGGACGGTTACAAAAAAGGGAGGTCAGAAGTATTTGCCCAGCCAGTCCTTGATCCCGGCAAAAAATCCGCCGGAACTCCGGGAGCTGCCGGATTTCTTGGGCCGGGACTCAATGGTCTGGGCATGGCGGGAGACGGTCCGTTTGACCGGGGGAGACCGGGGTTCTGGGATGTCGCGGAGCACCGGCTCCGGTTCGTAACCGGAAGGCTCGAAACCCCATGCGAACCCGATCTTGTACGCCTGTTCGTTCTCGCGTATCCAGTTGGCCGCGTTCATGTACCCTCGATCCTCTGCCTTCTTGACGGTGTCAGCGTGATCCTGCGTGAAGTGGATCTCGCGCTGGAGGGCTGTCAGCTCCTCATAGACCTTTCCGGGAACCTTGATCTTCTCCCTGCTCATAACTTCTCATATACGGTTATGCAGGGATACGGTATTTAATCCTTCCTCAAAAAAATCCTCATATTACGGGAGAATCGGAATCCGGCCGGCAGGAATCGGCCAGATCACGGATTGCAGAGAATATTGATATGGGCAACCGTCCATCGTACTCCATACCAGGGAGGTGCATGCCAAATGGCAAAGGTGGTCTACGAAGGCGATGATTTCAAACGGATGCCCCGGGCGGACATGCTGGCGCTGGAGCGTCTCGTGTCCTCCGGAAAGACGGGGATCCACGAAGTGAAATACAAGGATACGAAGTTCAAGATCGAGATAAAAAAAAGGGGCACGGACATCATCGTGAAGAGGTTCCGGCCGATCTGACGCTGAGGGGTCCGCGATCTTTTTTTCTTCCCCTGAACCATCCGTCGTACCGAACGGGTCCGGTGATCAGAGCGTAACGCTCATCTATCTTTGTCCTGCAATATTCAGCATGGGTAATACCGCCAGCGGGAAGCCGGGAACCGGGACCGGCCTCCTTGTCTTCTCTATCTCGCTCGCCCTCTTCATGTCCGGTCTCGACGGGACCATCGTCAACATCGCCCTCCCGACCATCTCCGAGGCGTTCGGTGTCTCCACGAGCGCGGTGAGCTGGGTGGCCACGGCCTACCTGCTGGTGATGGCCGGCTGCGTGCTTATCTTCGGCAAGATCTCCGACATGATCGGGTTCAGGAAGGTCTTCCTCTCCGGGTTTGCCATCTTCACGCTCGGTTCGCTGTTGTGTGGTATCCTCCCCGATCTCTTTGGCTCGCTCACATGGCTTGTCGGCTCCCGGATTTTCCAGGCTGTCGGCGGAGCGATGATGTCGGCGATCGCCCCGGCCATGATCACGGCCTATATCCCGCTCGAAGGCCGGGGCAAGGCGCTCGGGATCGTCATGACGCTTGCCGCCCTCGGTACCGCGATCGGGCCTACCATCGGCGGGTTTCTGACCCAGTACTTCTCCTGGCATGCGATCTTCTTCATCAACGTCCCGATCGGGATCTTCGCGATCCTGCTGGGCGGGAAGGTGATCCCAAAGGACGCCAGGACGACGAAGCTTGCGGGGTTCGACACCACCGGTGCAGCCCTGGTCTTTGCGGGTCTCGCATCGCTCCTGTACGTGGTCTCGGAGGCAGAGACGCTCGGGTGGTCCTCCCCGCCCATCCTCGTGCTCGCGGCGGTCGCCGCTATCACGCTCGCATGGTTCGTGGTGCACGAGCTCCGCTTGGCCGACCCGCTTCTCGAGCTGCGGCTCTTTAAACAGCGGAGCTTCCTCATCCCGGTCCTGCTCCTCACGCTTGTCTTCCTCAGTTTCTCGGGGATCAACTACCTCCTGCCGTTCTACCTGCAGTACGTCGGCCACCTGGACACGTCCTCATCCGGTCTTGTCATGACCTCGCTCTCGGCTGCGATGATGGTCTCGGGCATTCTGGCCGGCCTGCTCTTCAACCGCCTGGGCCCGAAACGTCTCTGCATCGTGGCCGGTATCGTGCTGACGGCCGGTTACTTCCTGATGACGCAGCTGAAGGCCGACACCCACGCGGGGTACGTGGTGCTGGCCCTCGCCCTGATCGGCTTCGGGCTCGGGATGATGATCGCCCCGGCTTCGAACATGCTGATGAACTCGGTGGCCCGGTGCCGGCAGGGGATGGTATCGAGCCTGACCACGCTTGCCCGCTTCGTGCCCTTAACGCTCGGGATCGCGATCTACAACCTGGTCTTCACGCAGGGAGTCATCGCCCTGGCACAGACCCACGAAGTTACGAAGACCTCGCCGGTGAACATCCAGATGAAACTCCTCGCCGCCGGGTTCGATTATGCGTTCCTGGTCTCGCTGGCGCTCGGCTTTGTCATCATCGTACTTGCGCTGGCAGCGAAGGTGGAGATCCACCCGGACTACCTCACCCGCACGGAGGATGAGGGGCCCGGCATGGGCATGATCTGACCCGGCCCGTTCCCCGTATTACCCCGGGCCCCCTCATGAGAGGCGCGTGGGCTGCCGGTGCGGAGTGATGAAGTTGCCGTGCCGGTAGTGGCGCAACAGGAACGTGCGGACCTTCTCGGACTCAACCCACCCTTTGTCGAGCCGGGTGACCAGGTCGTCGATGACCCCGACCTGCTCGTTGATCCGGGAAGAGTACTTGCCATCGGCGAGTGCGGCCAGGCCCCGGATGGCCTGGAGCGGGTTCCGTATCCGGTCGTTGAGCACCTGGAACTGCTCCATGTTCTGCTCGATCTGGGAGAGTCCCTCCATCTTCAGTTCGGCGGCCAGCTGCTTCCAGTCCGTGATGTCGTGCGACTGGATGGCGATCCGGACGATGGTACCTTCGGCATCGGTCACGGGATACATCATCGTCTCGTACCAGCGATCCCCGCACTTCTCCTCGGACATGACCGGGTTCTCGGTCACGTACACGGTGTTGATCCGGTCCTGCGAGATGATGTGGATCCCCTGTGCGGTCAGTTCTTCGAGAGTCTTTCCCACAAGCGACTCCCGGGGCGCCCCCAGTTTATCGGCCATGGCATCGTTGACGGCCACGATATCGAGCCGGCGGTCGAGGAGGGCCAGGGCATCCGGGATGGCGTTTAAGAGGACAGTGATCGTCCGTTCCCGCTCGCGGAGCTGCGTTTCGATCGAGTTCTTGTACAGCGCCACCTGGATGGTGGTCTTCAACACCTTTTCGTCAAGGGGCTTGATGAGGTACCCGAAGGGATCGGTCCGGATGGCTCGGGAGACGGTCGGCTCGTCGGTTTGTGAGGTAAGATAGATGACCGGGATCCTCTGGGAATTACGGATCGCTTCCGCGGCATCGATACCGGTCATGGCCCCTTTCAGGACGATATCCATCAGGACGATGTCGGGTTTCAGCTCGCGGGCGGATGCAATGGCCTCCGGCCCATTGTCGACCGCGGCAACAACCTCATAACCCTGCTCGCGGAGCGTCTTTTGGATAAGGGCACTGATGGTGACCGAATCCTCGACAACAAGAATGCGCTCGCCGCTCATGATGGTGCATCTCCGCCCGCCGTGGACAGAACGATGGCCAATATGGCATGTACGGACCTTGCGGGTGTGACTACGTCATGGTTGATCTCAAACCAGATTCAATCTTTCCGTATGGCCGTGCACGCCTGAATTCCGCCGGTTCGTGGAAGAACGCTACGATGCCCCGGCGGCGATCAGTTTCTCCCGGAAGATCTCCAGCCCTTTTTTGATATCTGCCATCGTAGTGCCGCCGGTGATCACGGTCTTGCCTGAGGAGAAGAGGAGAAAGACGATCTTGGGGTCCGTGATCCGGCAGACGAGACCGGGGAAGCTCTCCGGCTCGTATTCCACCCATTCGCGGTCCATCAGGGCCGCCACAATCCTGACCAGGTTGCATTCGTGTCCCAGGTTGTAGGTACAGACGATGTTCTTCACTGCGATATGGGGGTTGTCGTTGCAGGATACCCCCGCGTACCGGAGCATGTCAAGCAGGTTTGCGAGCGCTCTTGCATTGTCCTCCTGCCGCATCATGCCCGTGAGGACGATCTTTCCCGATGCGAAGATGAGGGCAACGGACCTGGGGTCCTCCATGTAGTACACGGCACCGGGAAATCTCTTCCGGTCGAATCTGCAGGCCGGCATGGTGGTGACCAGGAGTTCCAGGTCAATGGATTCCGCAACAGTCCCTGCCGCAACAATGTTCTGGATCTGCAACGGATTGCCGGGAATTTTTTTCATAGTAACCGGTTGGCCGGAAGTACCTATTTATCGGTAACCCGTACCGGTCCCTGCAGGGCAGTACCGGTATTTTAAAGGATTTCGTTTCCAGGACGAAATCCGCGCATGGGCCGGCAGGAAACCAGCGGTCGGATGACGGGAGGTACTTAACCATTATCACGAGGGTAGGGTTGGGGCGGTTTTCCGGATCCCCGCTGAGGGAAAATAATCTGCCGGCTTACGGGATCCGGAACGACAAAAAGCAGGTGAAGAAGATCCGTCCGCGGGGACTGATCCTTTGGCGGCGGCTCCGGGGAACGACTGCCCCTCAACCTGTCCGCCATAGGGCATGGAGAAGTGGATCTGCCTGATGAGCCAGCGACTGCCGGTGTTTGCGAGAATCATCGTAATCCTGCCGTGCAGGGTCTGTTTCTTCGATCCCGGAAGAGTGAACGTGAATGCGCATCTGCTCATCACCCACGCGACGGGTCCTTCACCGGCAATCTCCGTTTCCGAGAAGTCCACGTTGATTGCCGATGCCTGGCTGGTGTCCCGGGCAATCTGCCGGACGAATTCTTTATGGTTACGGATGATCTCGTCCGGCCCGCTGCCGAACCCGCAGATATCCGGGGAGAAGAGAGTCCCCAGGGTAATCGCATCCCGGTTCCGGTAGGCCGCGGCGTACTGTTGCAGGACGGAAAGGATCTCCTGTTTATGTGCTTCTGTGACGGTCATGATGTCCGGATATTCGTGCACTTCCCATATCCGTGTTTCTCCGGGGCGCCGGGATTTTTTCCTTGGTGCTTTCAAAATTTTTTTCATTGCGATCGATTCAAAAAAATGCAATGATGATCGCGTTGTTTTTTCGCGAAGCGGCAACAAGAACCGGCTCGTCATGGGGCCTGTGTTGTGGAGCCGGAGATGACCCCCTGCGATCCGGAAAGACCCGAGGGGGGCCCTCCGGACCATCTCACCTCTGATGGCGAACGGGATCTGCGGCTGTAACGTTGCTACATATGACCTCATTAATTCCCGCCGGACAATGACGTATTGTTCCGGGAGAATTACCGTGTTTTCCGGAATTATTGCCTCTCCCAAACGGGGAGTGAGGCAAAAGTCGTACAACCGGGCCTTATCCGGGCCCGGATTGGTACATGCCCGAACAGGTGGTAAACCCTCAGAAGAAGAGTGCTGCTATGGAGCTACCTTTTAGCTGGTTAGAATCCGCTTCATTCCAGCTTTTTTTCATAAAATCCTCCCCAAATTGGGATGATCTCTCTTTACGCGCGATATCCTGATAAGACTTTTTAAAGGGCAGAAATTTCTAGACGTTTTGAAGCCGGGTTACCGGTGATAAATGACCGTATTTCGTCGTATCTCAAGTAAATTTTCTGAGTTTGTTGAATATTTTGTGAATTTCTAATTTTTTTCTGCAATAACTAGTTACTTGGGATCGTTGTAGTCAACAAAATAGTCGATACTAGACTAAAATACTAAAATTGAGACTCATTTTTATATCAGACATTCCGACGTGAGAAATACGGAGAGATACGGACAAACACAATCCTGAAAAAACAAATACTGTTTTTATTCCATTTTTCAGAGGAGTGTCTGGATCACATTCATGATTTACCATATGTTGGAGGAGTGAAAAACGGACGCGATGGCAGAAATTGTCCGCAACACCCTAGTTTCTATTACATCACTCCTCATGTTTCCTTTACTTGGTATGTGAATCTGGTTTCATTTGACTGGAGGGTAATTAACCTATAGTTTTCTTATCAAATTCAGAATGGGTCCTAGACAATCATTGCAACAAATATCCTCATAACCGTTCATCGAGCCAGTCGAACAAATACTCTGTCGCAGTAGCGTAACCTCCTATCTGGCAATGGGACTGTGCGGTAGTGGTTTTATCAAAAACCATGTAATGCTTGGGGCACTTCAGGGAATCAAAGAACCTTTGTGCCTGGCCCGGTATGATCTCTTCTGTTCCATCTATGACGAGTGTCTCGCAAGTGATCAGGTCAACGATGGACGTGTTGTCATAGGCGAGAAGAGTCGGGAACACATCCCTGGTCGACACACCATGTTTCCACGCATAGTCTCTCAATAACCAGCTCATGAATGGCAGGCTCTCAACAATCCCAGTCACCGTTCCCTGGAGGAACTCTCCATATTCTCCTAAAAGGATCTGGCGGATGGGAGTCGGGAAGTGACCGATGATGGATCTTCCCCAGCTGATGTTCCCGGGATCGGTAATGCAGATCTTAATTCGTTTCTCAAAGGCTGCAGCCCGCGGTACCAGAAATCCACCGAAGCTCAAACCCATAAGGCCAATCCGTGATGGATCCACTCCCGGAAGCGTCAGCGCAAAGTCGACAACCGGGCTCACAACATTCTCCCAGTCTGGTCGGAACCGGAGATTATTAAGTCGTAATGCATACCCCTGTCCAGGACCATCATACACAAGACAGTGGATCCCCCTGCGGATAGCGCCATCGTAAACCCAGCGCGTATCTTCGGCCCAGGTATCCCGCCCCGGAGTGATGATGAGCAGCGGAGCATTATCTCCTGCAACTGGTGATCGGTAAAAGTGTCCCGGAAGAAAACTGTTCTCATACGGGATCTCAACATACACTCCAGGATATCCTGACAATACAATGTACCGCTCATAACACGCTGAGCTCGCTCGTGCATAATTACTGATGCGCGAATCATTGGGACGGCTGAAATACATCAGGGATGCACGCCAGTACGTCGATGCGCGAAGGTATGCTGAGGCGGCAGAAACTTTTTTATCAGCCCGTTCCGCCTCTTCAGCCCGGGATTGTAGTCGTTGTGCTATGGCGCCCCAGGCAGTAATCCAGCACTCTTCGTCGCCCGGTTTGATCTGACCCACTACTTCGAGAACCTCCCCGAGGTCCGACATGCCGTAGGGCATAAGGCCGAGGAGGTGTTTTGTCAGGGCATCCATCATCATATTCTTGCTATACTTTGTTGATGTCCAATGGGGTCCTGAAATTAAGACTTTTGAAAGGTCCGTGATCGGTTGCGCTTCGTTCATTCCGGTTCTCCTTTGTGATGTTCTAGTTTCTTTTTTCATAAGTTCACCAATGGTTATTTCGACGGTTTGGTCTCGTGCATTGGGAGGTCATTTTCAGGTGTGCGTATCATAATCCCTCCATGGCTTTTATTGAATTCATCATCATGCTCACGAGGTAAGCGGTTTAGATTGCTCCTCCGGCCGGTCCTTCTTATGATTTGAAATCCAGATGTTCAGGCTCCCGATGATCGAGAGCACTGCGGGCATGATGAAGATTGCACCGATCAGCGAGAATGCCACGGCGATCAGCGTTGAGATACCGAAGTTGCTGATGAGGGGGAAGGTTGCAAGGCAGAGTGCCGAGAACCCGAAGAATGTGGCAAGGCCCGACACGGTGATGGCTGTACCGATCTTCCGAACGCTCTCCTGGATTGCCGCAACGGGATCGTGCAACCGCTCTTCCTCCTCGGCATATCTCTCCATGACGAGGATAGTGTATTCCGCAGCAACACCGATGGTCATGGACCCGAGTGTCGCGGTCAGGGGATTGTAGGTCAGGCCGATGAGGTACATCATTACGGCATTCCAGCCGACGATAAAGATGATAGGGATTATCGGCGACACTGCATGGATGTGCCGGTAAACAAGGATCAGGAATACAAAGACAAAGATGAACCCGAGTATAGTCATCGTATCCTTTGACTCTGACATTGCTCCCAGGAGGGTGGTCATTGTCTCGAAGTCCCCGATTGGGTTGAGTTGGATCCCGATGGGGGGTTCAATGAACTCAATATCCCGAATCATCTGTTCCTTGAGTGTGTTCAGCTGGTCCATCGACAGATCCGTAGTACTGAAACGGATGATTCCACACATGGGATCCCTTAATACCGATGCCTTTGTCTCATCAGGGATTTTTGCCAGAACGCTGTTGAGCTCTGCCTGGGTTTCCGGCATCATACCCCCGTTATTCTGGAGAATGTACGTAACGATGCTGGTCGCGCCCGTCACCTCCCGATGATGCGACAACTCATAGTCCTGGAACTCCTTAATCCATATGACCGTATCGAGATCTGTGACCCGCGATCCCTGGACGAGCAGGTCTGCAGTACTGGTTGCACCGATAACCCGGGTGACTTTGTCCATGTTGACTTTTGCCGGCAAATCCGAAGGGACAAAAGCGGTCTCATCGGAAATTACCGGGATAGTTGGATCGATCTGAAATCCAATCAGGGCGACGAGGCCTGCGATAAGAAGGACCGGAATCGGGTTCCTGGCAATCCTGACCGAGGTCTTCGTGAGGAACTCTCCGTACGAAAAGCCGCTTTTCTTCTTGTTCTTGGCTCCATGACCTGAGGAGTCTATGATGGTGTTACACGCATCTGTTCCAACGGCATAACACTCCCCGGTCTGCTGCACTTTGGGTTTGTACTGGACCAGCAGGCCGATTGTGGGCATCCCAAGGCAGGAGACCCAGAAACAGATATTGATCCCGATCATGGACACGATCCCAAACGAGCGTATCATCGGAACACTCGATACAAACATTGCTGCAAAACCCATGCTCGTAGCAAGCATGGCGTACATCACGGCCGGGCCGGTACGGGTTACTGTCCTGAAGACCGCGTTTTCGAGGGATCCCGTTCGTGCCTCTTCGTCAAACCGGGCATGGAACTGGATCGCGTAATCGATTCCAAGACCGATGAGGACCGGGAACGCCCCGACCACGGCCAGGTTTAATTTGATCCCGGCGAGACTCATCAGCCCAAGAGAGATGACGAGACCGATTGCCACGAGAAGGACAGGGATAAAACGGTGACGTACATAGGCAAAGAGGAGGCCCATCGTAATGATCATCAGGACAAGCGCACCCCCGATGAGGACCCCCAGATTACTCATAAGTCCATCACCCATCTGCTGGACGAATGCCGGTGTCCCTGAGATCTTTATCGTCACGCCAGGTGGTGGGTTGGAGGTGTCTACGACTGAATCCACATTGCGGAGGGTAGACTCCAGAACTTTATCCGATAAACCTGAAGTGAGTTTGAGCTGAACGAGAGTCAGGACATTGGACGGATAGACCTGGTCCCGGGTCTCCTTGGGAAGGGAATATACGATGCGTTCGGCATCCGCTTTTGAGGAGGGCAGCGTCCCCCCGTTATAGGCTTTCAGGAGATCGGTGATACTGATTACGTTCTCGATATTTTGTTGTTGCCGGAAATCTGATTCCAGATAGTCGATATACGAAAGGATTTCCGGGCTGAGCGGATCTCCGGCTTCTATGATGAGGATGATCGAATCCGACTTGAAGTAATCGTCATTGATTTGTTCGCGTGCTCCCGCAGCGGAGTCCTTATTCATGTAGGTCTCCCACCCCGTCTGCATAGAGAGCATGGTCATGCCATACATGCCGATCAGAAGCATGGCGATAATACCGGCAGCCACCAGTTTTGGTCGTCGTATGATAGTATTCGCTATTCCTTCGAAGATCTGTTGAATCATAAATTTCTCACCGGTTATCGGGACGTGTCCGTTGGATTGAAAATGGGATGCACAGCCTGGACTGCTGACGGCGGATTCTGTGCCGTCTTGCGATTTGGATATATTTCTGGCATAGCAGCCGGGTCTTTCATCCTGACATAATACCAGAAATTCTGGAAATTACTCCGGTAAAGATATCCTCCCGACAGAGCGATTATCTGAAAGCTTGCACATTCCGGATAACCGATTACATCCATGCAAAGAATCTCCTTGTTGATGAGGTCCAGAAGCCATTCTGCACTCGGTTCAGAGGGATTATTCCGGTGAATCCCAGACCTGTCCTTGTGGTATTTCCTGCGTCTGGACAATCTGTTCGGAAACATACTATCCCTCGTCCGGAGCGAGTTCTCTCTCATGGTACAACCGAAGAGCCACATAGACGATAAGAATGAATAAGATAATCACGGAAATGCGTGCAGAGTCCGAGATCCCGGCTACTATCTCGGGTATTTCGGCAATACTCTCCAGGGTCATGTTATCCTCTTTGTTCTTCGTGTCGTTCTGTGGAATTCTGATATTTCACAAGCCAGTCACTCAATCAAAACATTTTCTGAATTATTGTTTGGTCTTTAAACTATATTATTGTTCACTTATTGAACAAAAAGAAGAGACCGACCGAAACAACATATGCATACAATACAGCCTGCACGAATACTGTGCAGCGGTAAATAATAGGAAATATGCACGTTAGAAAAACAGGAAAAGAAATAATGAAAAAAGGGCCTTGATTAAGAAAGAGTGAACTATTGGATCTTCAGGAAGTCGAGTCTTGTTTGTTCATTCTCTGAACAACCCATTTCGAAGTTTTTTCCACCGCCTTGCAGATTCGCATCAGGGTCATGATCTCTTCTTCGGAGACAGGACCGATGTTATCCATGATATTCTCCTTGATTCTGGCATGGAATTGTTCATGGCCGAGAAACGCAATCTTTCCGCGGGGGGTCAAAGAGAGGAGGATCTCCTTGTCATTGCCGACGTTCCGGTATTTACGGACAAGGTTCTTTTCCGAGAGCTTGCTAATGATCTGGGAGATGCTGCTTTTTGAGAGCTCGCTGAATTCTGCAAGGTCCGTGATGTTGATTCCTGGTTTGCTCCCAACAACCATGATGATGTTTATCTCGGTAGAGTTCAGCAGGTCTCCCGAACCAAAGTCCCAGCGGCCTTCGGTCTCGATAGCTTCCATTTTTTTGAATACTTTCGCTAAGTTGTGAAGTATCTCATCCAGGTCGGGGGGTCCATGAATAGGCGAGTTTTTATGGGGAATAGTCCGGTTTTTTTGTTGCATAATCCCGATTATTGTTTATTGAGTAAACTATAAAAAATATGGCTCCCAACAGATGTCTCATGTTCCATCGGGTCAATTTCCCTGATGGCCTGTAATGTACACGCTCGGCACACACACGTTGCCGATGATTAAGATCGCTAAAAGGTGAAATAATGAAGACGTTAATCATCTACAAATCAGTCCATCAGATGAACACCGAGAAAGTGGCAAAAGTATTGGCAGAAGCGATAAACGCGGACCTCCGGAAGATTGAGGAGGTTGAGCCGGCCATGCTGGAGGAGTATGACCTCATTGGCTTTGGATCGGGCATTTTCTTCGGTAAACACCACGAGACTCTGCTCAACTTCGTGTCTGGCCTGCCGCCGCAGGGCAAAGCGGTATTCATCTTCTCTACGAGCGGTGGTGCTCTGAAAATCATGCATCGGGAACTACGGGCTGTCCTAGTGCAGAAAGGGTTCGCGATCAAGGGTGAATTCACGTGCCCCGGGTTTGAAATGTACGGGATATTCAAGCTCATCGGGGGGTTCAGGAAGGGGCGCCCGAATGCAACAGACCTAGAGAAAGCCCAGGAATTTGCAAAGGGCCTGCTCAAAGCGCTATAATAGCGTTGGAGCAGTGTAATCCCCCGTGGTTCCACATCCAAAACATTCAGCCGAAGAAAAGTGCGAAGATTATCGGACAGGGCCAAGCGTCAACGGCTCGGCCCCTAACTGCGGACCGCTGCTTGTGTTGTACGACTCCCCAATACTTGCACCGCTCCGCGACTGGCTCCAGACCATTTACAAATTCTATCTTGCAAATTGTCCTGATAGTGTCTGGGAAACCTTGTGTCTCACAAAAACAGAAAAATGAGACACAACAGCATCTTGTGTATCACGGGTGAGACACAAGACTTCTTTGTGTCTCACGCTGGTATGATTCTGATACGCAACTGTCCTGAGAAATTACCAGTTACTACTCTCGGTGATTGCGATCAGCCGCGAGAACCGGTAAATGGTTGGGCTCTTCCCCTTCCCTTCCCGGCTTACCGTGAGGATATCAGCTTCGGTCAGTCCCCTCAAGACGCGGTGGGCGCTCGGTTTGGGAATCCCCGATTCCGCGATAAAATCAGCGCTCTTGAAGATCGGGCGCGAGAAGAGCGTGTCGATTGCTTGGACCGCGTATTGGGAGTGCGTTGCCTCAGGGACCTCTTTTTTCATCTTCTCGTAGAGTTCGATGATCGCCGTTGCCTTTTGGTTATTTTCAGTGGCCTGCTCGATGAGCGCCTGTAGGAAGAATCCTATCCAGCCGTTCCAGTCATTCTCCCGGGAGACTGCAAGCAGCCGGTCGTAATACACCTCGCGGTGGGCTTCGAGATACGCGCTGATGTAGAACATTGGCGTTGACAGGATCTTTTTGTTATAAAGAATGATTGGGACCAGCATCCGCCCGATTCTTCCGTTCCCGTCGCGGAACGGGTGGATGAGCTCGAACTGCGCCTTCAGTACCGCAAGTTGCACGAGCGGATCCCGCTCTTCGCTATGCAGGTAATTCTCCCAGTTCGTGAGGGCATCCAGTACAAGGTTTGGTGGAGGAGGGATGAACGTGGCCCGTTCAATGGGAGTGCCGTAAGGAGCGATGTAGTTCTGGATGCGGCGGATCTCCCCGGGCTCCCGGTCACGACCGCGGACACTGGTCAGAAGGATGCGGTGAAGGTCACGGATCATGTTCGTGCAGATCGGTCGTCTTCCCAAATCCTCGACAGCGGCCCGCATCGCCGTCCGGTAATTGATGATCTCCTGAATATCCAGCCGCTTCTCCGAAGTGATCTTATGCGATTGGTCCGCTTCGTACTGCAGTACCTCTTCGAGAGATGCCTGAGTCCCCTCTATCCGGGACGAAAGCACTGCTTCGCGGATGGTGAGCGGTGAGAGGAGGATCTCTGGGTTAATGATGCCCTGGAGCAAGCCATCATATCGGGCAAGGGCAGCATTCGCTTTACCGATGCGGGAGATATGCGCCATCCAGTCGATATCATCGAGCGGGAGGGTCCGGGGCGTGTACGGCTCCATTTCTGGTTCAGTATAGTGTCCCGGAGAATATTAGCCTTGGCAGAGAGGGATTCCCGACATTTGCCCGACACGTCCCGGGATTCTCACCGGAGCAATCCCGACATTATTCAAGTACTAATGAAATCATTGAGGATCTCATTATACTCTCAAAGGGGCAGTGAGGGTGACAGACACATAATAATCTTTCAACTCGTGTTGGGAGGTCAGAAAAACGAACAATCTCGAATAAAACTATTTATTTGACCATAGTGTGCAAGTAGAAATATGATTCTTGAAATCCAAGAATTTTTTAGCAACACTTCAATAATAATGAATTTTTTAATAATTTTCTCGTTTTCCGTCTTTTTAGTAGTATTATTGCTGTCTTTTTTTCGACAATTCCGACTTCCACATTGTGAGCTAATTAAAAAATGGGGAGGTTGTTTACTTGTCTTTATCCTTGCCTTATATTCTAACAATCCATGGGTATACGCAATTGCTATTTTCATCATTGCATCAATTTTCACGAAACTTGAATTTTTGGAAAACTTAGCTGCAATTTTCTCGAATCAAACGGGTTTTTGGGATTATCGAAAAAAGCAACTTCCTTCAGCGACAGATGAAGAAATAGAGAATAAGGGAAAACAAGAGATTGAAGAATCCGTTGCTGAAGAACTCCAGTCAGAAATGCCGATAGTTCTTCAAGAAAATGAAAACCAGATATCTGGTGATAAAACCCGATATATCGGTCTTGATAGAATTAAGATTGATGTTAAGGTTACTTCACGCTTGAAAGATCTGATGTCATATGAAAAAGTCATCATTTCAAAATTAAGAAAAGAGAAAAATTTGTTTGAGCATTTCTACATTTTCGAAAATCGGACTATTGTCGTTGATGGTGTCGCACATACCCTTGATGCGATGGCCAGTCCATATGATATCCCCTCAAAGTGGCTCTATGTTATTGAAATAAAACAATCAAAAATGAAAATAATTTCTCGAAGATGGGTGCAACAAATCCAAGGGAATATGTTTGCACTTCAAAAATATTTTGAGATGGATGGTGGACCCACATCAATCAGAGGAATTATTATCGTTCCATCTCATGTCGAAAATGGGGATTTTTATGGCGATCATATTGGAATTTTAAAATATGATATTGATAAGGATGAATTCGTAAACAAACAAAAAATTTTCGAATGGATTAATGAGATTTGATAAAATGTGTTTAAAAAATCTCACTCAATATGTGTTTATGATAGAGAAAAAATGAGTTAATTCGAGGAGTTGAAATATGAATCCGATCATCAGATTGGCTGCGAGCGCGTTACCTGGAGAGAAGAAATATATTTTATTTGCTGGTGCCGGAGTATCGAAGGATGCAGGAGTTCCCACCGCTTGGGATGTAATGATTCAAACTGCTGGGCTGCTCTACGCGGAATCTGTTAAAAATGGGGAAAAAGATCCAAACATCAATCTTGAAAGTTGGTTTCAATCCAGTCAATACGGTCAAATGAGTTATGCAGAATTAATGGAGCAACTTCATCCTAATTACCCGGATCAACAGAGTTTTTTAAATCAGGCACTTGGTACTCACCCCGTGGGTGAAGTTCATAAATTAATTGCTGAACTTGCACGAAGGGGGATAATCCGTGCAATTGTTACAACAAATTTTGATGATTATCTTGAAAAAGCGTTAGAAGAGGTAAAAATTAGAGCTCAAGTAATTTCTAATGACGACGATCTAACACATTGTGAGCCTTTAATTCACTGCAAAGACTTCAGGGTCTATAAACCACATGGGACACTGGGTCGAGGAGCAATACGAAACACTCCAAAAGATTTGGAGAATTTGTCCCCACATATGGAGAATGAGTTGATCAGAGTTTTAAGTGAACATGGTGTAATCGTTCTTGGATATTCTGGTCGAGATAACGGAATCATTAAAGTCTTCAATCGAAGGAATCATAGTTACTACCCATTATTTTGGGTAAATCGAAGTCGTCCTACAGGTGAGATTGAAAAAATATTTGAAGATCCAAGAGTAGCTTATCTTCCATGCGTGAGAGCTAGTCAATTCCTTACTGATTTTATTAATTTGCAAGACCGCATTAAGGAAATCATCCCTCGGGGCGATCTTAGTCCTACCATTTCTGATCTAAGGGTTGCATATTCGAAAAAAGAGCCTGTTTCAGTAATAATGCAAGATTTTTTAATGGCGATAAGTAAGGATATCGGATCTATCAAACCAGATTTCACAAAATATGACGAGTATGATGATGCCATTTTTGCTCAAGTAGAAGAGGGAAAGAAAATAACAAATAGATTTATTGAATGTATTCAACTAGCCTGCAATTATAATGACGAGGAATCCATTCTAGCAATTTACGAAAATTTTGGAAAATTATTAAAATTATATGATCGCCCTGACAATTTTGAAGGCTCCTCTCGGGAAACCGATTTTGATGGGAACAGGTTCCTTATACGTGAAATGTTCATAGCGTTCATTGGAAACTTGATCAAATACAATAAGTGGGAATTAATTGGAAAATTATTATCGCAAGATTTGTTTGTTGATAAAAAGTACCACGGCGGATATTATCCATTTGAAGAAATCTATCAATATCTACGATCTCTCGATGATGATCGAAATTCTCGATTGAAATTGAATAGGATTAGTGTAACAGCGGATATTATTAAAGAACATTTTTCACAAGAGCCGTTATCCAGATTGTTAACTCATCAAGAGTTCATGGAGGCTGATTTTTTCTTATATGTCCGATCCCGATGCCATGCTGAAAAAGATAAATATCGTTGGGGTTGGTACCCAACAAGTTGTGTATTTTTAGATCGTATACCAAGTTTCCTGATGAAATCTGAAAGTGCACATTTCTATACTAGATTACTGATTGCTTGCGGGATTGAAGATAAAAATAAATGGATCGAGACTGTGAAAGCAATTAAGGAAGAATCTTCAAGTTCTTTCACAAAAATGGGATCACTATATCGGACATTTTATTCTTATGACCCTGAAAGTATTGGAACGCGACAATAATCAATTTGTTTTTATTTATGATACAAGACCGTGATGGAAAAGGGTACTTCATCGAAGGCAGATACTATTTGAACGAATCTGTCCCGCAAATTCAGTTTTCCGTTAAAACTATTCAGGAAGAAGTTAATGAAAATCTCGATTTTAATGTGTTTTTACTGCCAGATTTACTTCAAATAGACGATGTCATGGATGTAAATCTTCATTCAATTTATAAGGAAGCATATTTTTGTGTTGCATGTGGGCAGTACGATGCAGGAATCATTAAAATGGGTCAATTATTGGAAATCACCTTAAAACAGATTATTTTCATCAAGACTAATGATACATCTAAAAGGAAAACATTTGGTCAAGCATTGATTAATGCGTGGAAAAAAGGGATAATTGCCTATGAAGATTTCAGATTTTTATTCTGGTTTTTAACTGAATACCGTAATCCGTACACTCATAGAAATTTTAAAGAAATTCTTAGATCATCTAAAATTCCTGTTATTCAATTTCCCATCCAATTTCAAGGAAAAGGATTCAATTTACCAGATCTCCAAAAAATTGTGAAAAAAACAATTGACGGAATAAAGAATGGAAAATATTCGTATGAGTGGATCGACCCAACATGTGATCCTTCAATCGCATGTCAAACCAAAGAGCAACAGGATAAGCATATCGCGATAATTCTTCTTTGGATTGTTACAATCCACTTCGAGCAACTTGTTAGTATTTATTTAAATCAAAAGCACTACGATGAACATATCGCGAAATTTGGTTCTCCTTTTGAAAAATTAACAAGTATCGTAATTGTTGAGGACGAAGAATGATCTTTTATTCTCCTGTATCTTGGTATCAACTATCGGTTTAAGACTCATTCTCTCAATTCTCTTGACTTCTTCATATCAGTGATTTATAAAATAAGAGAATTGCGTTGATTATTAAACATTTAGGGTGTGTTGTTCAGATAATTACACAGATAGCAACAGGTATCTGTGGCACACGTTGGAGCGTCTGGAATTCCAGTGAGAAAAACCAGTAAAATTATTGCCCAAATAAGCGGAAACACAGAGGTAAATTGAATAATGGTGTCCCGTACTGAAACATAACCTTCTTTTTTCCACTTTCGTTTTAATTCGGGCTTAACCGAGGTATGTTCTCGAAAAATATCGATTCCGCCTACAACAGTATGTTCAATTTTTGAGAGGTGTGTTTCCCAATGAGAAACCCACCAACTCCCTCCGCGTGCGATGGAAAATAACATGAATGATGAAAAAAGTCCGAATATGATGATAACTGCGAAAAGGAGAGTGTATGTTCCTTTCGATAATTCCTTGAATCCCGCTGCAACGGCTGCAATTAACACTCCTTGAAATACCAATAACAAGTTGATCCTGTTCCACATCAGAGTATTATCCAAATCTCTCAATTGTAATAATGTCTCAAATGCCGTTTTTGCTTCGTCTTTGGTGTAAATAATTTCAGGGTCATTCTTTTTCTGTTCTGGTTTTTTTCTAGATTCTCGCCCCCGAATTTCTTCATTCCAAAAATCTTGAATCGCCTCTTTAAATATCGACCAAGTCTCAAATTTTTTAACTTTGTTGTGTATCCATAGAAAAATATATACAAAAAAAATTAACGACAATGCCCAGCTAAATTCATCATTTGTTATTTTAAACTGGTATCCTTGAACGAGTTGAGTTATAAAAAAATGAATGATTAATAGACAGAATACCGCAAGAGTCAGACTTATTAAAAATCGATATCGTTTGAATGAGAAATGCCCCATATTCCAAAATTACGTATTTCTGAATAAAAGCATTGTGAATCGAAAATCATTGAAAAAATTTATGAAAATGAAGAAGGGAATCACTCCCCTCCCCCACTCTTGTCGTCATTCTTTGCCTGCTTCTTCTTGCGGAATTTCGCGAACTTCGAGACCGGACAATACTGACCCTCGCATACGTTAGCATCCATTTTTCCGGCTGTCTCTACAGTGGCGTTAGATTCAGGGCCTGACGCCAGTTCTATGACCTCAAGAAACACTTTCCCGTCAAGGGTATGCTTGCGCACGGTCAACAATTCATCACCAGCCACCCCGGGCTTTTCAGTAGCATCAGGAACTGTTTTTGCCGGTTCCGATTCATCAGAAGGATTGACCTGCGATGTCTTTGACGATTTGTCAGGATTCTGCTCACCCTGCGAAGAGATCTTCTTCGCAACTATCCGACATGCTAACGTTGTAGGATCCTTCGGATCCACGGGTTTACACTTCAGTATAAACTCCTTAGTTTCAGTTTTGTTAGCCATTTTATACTCCTTCGTAGCCATCAGAAGGCGAGGGAAGATCCACATCCGAGAGATACCGCTGTGCTAATCTCCAGCGTGAAGGCCAGTGTTTATCGACCTTGATGATAACTCCATCAGTTCGGAGTTTAGCAAACTCTTTGGCGGGGATATGGCAGTTATTGACAGCCTCCCGGTAAAAAAAGTCCGAGTTGCCAAACATCTGTCTTAATGCAGTTACCGCTTCTCTCGTAGAATACGCAAATCCACGTAGTCTTGTAGGAATCTTTACTCCCTCCCTGGCTTCTTTAACACTCTGCCGATTGCAGAGGGGGAGGACGGCTCGATGAGTTCCCATCGCCCATCGGCGAGATACGAATCAGCCACAAGACGATGAATCTCCGGCAAATGATCCAGTAGATCCCTGCTCACTTTTCGTCGGCCCATTGTCCACCCGAAGAGATAAAATGATGCACAAAAATATAAGCAAAGATAACGAAAATATTAAAAATAGCGTTTATAGTTCATTTAATTTTATATTGAACAAAGATTTTCTTACTGATGCTTTGTCATTTATACAAGATAAAGCGTTTATAGTATAAAATGATAATACCTAGTATGGCAGATGTCCCTTGGCATGATGTTTTCAGCGATACGCGGAATGAGCAGAATAAGATCATTGCCAATTCGAGAGAGAAAACATCGATATTTTTGTATCTGATGACGCGCGAGGGCGATTACGGTTACAATATTGCTCGTCAGTTTGCAGATGCATACTCGCGAGAAATTTGGAAAGGGACAAAATCCTTGAATATCCAGCATGCCAGTAAAATCAATTCGATTTTGAAAAGCATGCGGAATGATGGACTCCTGCTTACTCTTGAAGAAAAAAAAGGACTATTTCCGTTTTATTCATGTCGGCCTGTGCCAGAAGACTCCAAACCCGCAAGGGTGTATTATTGCATCAACCCGGATGTAATTCTGTATCCGAATAAGCTGGCGGTTACTGAAGAAGAACGTAATGAGTATATTCGCGTTCTTCAAAAAGTTGACACCCTGGTAGAAAATGCAGGTATAAAAAAATCCAAATCGATCTTAGAAAACATTCCGGGCTTTGGATCCAAACGACGGAAAATACCCATGAATCCAATCTCTGATCTGGAATTATACTGGAACTATCAGGAATTCTCTGGGGAGAATGAACGTCATGAAACTACCCGATGGATGCCGGAACTTCGATGGACTTATCTCCAGTATCTTTCAACACTACGTCTTATCGAACGTTATGCCATTTCTGCCGAGAAGATCATAAAATATATCGATGAAATCCCGGAACTGGATTATCTGACGGTCTTGGTGACCGCCCAGATCTTTGCAGATGAAATTTTACGAGTTTACAAGAATATCCCCTTGATCCAACACATCAGGTCTGCAAAAAGCAATGGTGATGAGGTGTCGAAACAAGACCAGACGGAACTCAAGATGATTATAAGCCAGAATAATGTCTTTAGTGGCTTTAAGAGGCTCGAAAAGGCAAGTTCGGATGTTTTTATGGAATTTAATCCCAATCCCGATGCTACATTGATAATCCATCCTGAGGATGTGTTACCATTCAGAACGCTGATGGATTCGAATATCGTACGGGAAGTGAAAAGGGCACGGAGTATAAAAAAGGACAATCTCTAAAAAAATTATTGTAGTTTTTCGATTTTTTTCAAAAGATCATTCATATCAGATCTTGCGTCATTCGCCTTAGTCATTGCAGATAGCGCCTTACTTTTTGCATTATTCATAGACGCCAGAAGGGCGTCATCCGGATATCCGGCTTCCACCGAATTAAGATATGACTGACGATCCTGAGTATATGCCCTCATACTGTTACAGTATTCCTCCATATTTGATTGCCATAACCGCATCTTGCTCAACGATTGATCAGCATATGTTTTCACATTACCGTTAAGATTCACAGTCTGCCCGGAATAATCAATGATTTTATTGTCAGCATCCTCTAAGTCAGTCTGTAAACCATCTATTGCCTTCAGCTCATTGTTTATCCCAACCTTCATAAACGCATAAGATGTCTTATCACCTGAGTTGATGTGGGCATTCCAAAAATCGATGTTCTTTCCAACCAGATTATCAAAACTTTTTTGATTTTCGACGTAATGGTTCATTGCATTAACTACTTCATTAGCACTATCGACCGTACTTGATGCACTGGTATTTACGCAGCCTGCCAACGATACTGTAGCAAAAATACACAGACACCCGATTAAAACCACCAATTTCGAGTAATTTGACATATCGTCCATCATACTCCCCAGTTTTTCCTTAAAGAAATTGCATTTTAAAGACAAATTTCCCGAATTGAAATGCTGTTTTAAAAAAAATGTACTATTTTGTGTCTATATATTGTTGTCCAAATGTTCTACACATGGTCAACTTAATCTAATCATAACAGCCGGTGATTTTTTTATTACTTACTCATGGCTGGAAAGACGAAAACTCACACCGGATTCCGGATGCCCCCTGATATTGAGCGGAAGGTCAATGCATTAATTGAAAATGAAGAGTTCAACACTAAATCTGACGCTTTTGTCGCAGCCCTCCGGTTTTATTTTGACCATAAGGACACGAATTTAGATGATAAGATTGAAGCATTTTTGTTATCAGAGCGGGGGCAGGCTCTGATAAAGAAGTTGATGAAAGATGCTCACCCATCAAAGGCCCGGAAATAAATCCCCTTCTCCAGCATCACCGGTTTTTCCAAGATTATTAAGCTCCTGCCGTTAGTTTCTGCCGGACCATATTCATGATCATCTTGTATTCCGGTGTTGCCTCGATATCTTGTTTTAGTTGCTCCAGCCCCATCTGGGCATTGTCCGTAAGTGGCTGACCACATACCGAACAGAATTCAAAGGTTGGCGCGTTGACGGTGTTGCAATTGATACACTGCCGGACATCCATTGCAGTTGACCGCGATTTTCCGGTTCTCCGGATGCCCTGCCGTTCAAGCATCTCGGTATCGATGTCTTCATCGGTCAAGTGAAGATATGTCGGGAACATCGTCGTATTGATGTTTCCCCACATGGTTTTCTTGACGGTCGATTCGTTATACCCTTTCCTGATCATCTCGGTTATACGGGAATGACGAAGGAGATGCGGCGTGATCCTCTTCTGAATGCCTGCGCGCTTTGCAATTTTTTTGAGTTGCATTGAAACGGCGGCATACTGGAGAGGAAATTTTTGGACGGAGACAAAGACCAGTGATTCGGGTGTTGCCGTGAACGGATAATCGTTCTTCCACTGAAGCAGATACGGGGTAGCGGCAAGAAGCCGGACATAACGCGGGCTCCCGGTCTTTTCATCGACATTGATGATAGTCCCGTACTCGTCGAATTTTACCTGCCCCCATGTGAGGCGGCCTATCTCCTCACACCTGAATCCGCCTTCGTACAACGTCGATATGATCGCCCTGTCCCGTGAATTCTGGCAGGCTTCGATCATGGCGCGGATCTCCCCTTCCGTCAGCATCATCTGAGCGGTCTTGGTCATCCTGTCCGATCTGGGTGCTTTAATCTCTTTTATCTCATCAACCGGCACTGAAGAGTAGCCTTTTTTGTTGAGCCATTGGTAAAAACGCTTAATCACGAGCATAAAGTCTCGTTTTGTGTTCTGCTTGTACGGTGCACCATTGTATAGCCGGGCTTCGTTCAATTTCTCGATGCCGCGGTAAATGTCAGAAATCGTGTTCGCCTGGAACGGGCCGATGAAACCCCTCCATGTGACAAGCGTGAAAATGATTTTGTTGGCCCGCCCGGCCCCGATTCCTTTCGTGGCTTTGATCTCCGCGATGAAGTCCCGGATCAGCCGGGCATCGTCAGCGGTCAGCTTACCCCGGCTGGTAGCGTTGGTGATGGAGTGATCGGCATACACGGTCTTCGGATTATGGAACGGACGCATATGCCGGGTTGGTGCCTGCTGTTTTCGTGCCGGTGTCACGTCAGACGGGTTCGCGATCGTACGGAAAAAGGTATCCTTAGGGACTCTAACCTGAGAAAAGGATGCTGCTATGGGGATTCGAACCCCAGTCGCGAGCGTGAGAGGCTCGCATGATTGGCCGGACTACACTATAGCAGCAGTTGCCCACTAAAATGGGCGATGAGGATACTTATACCTTTTTACGGGGACAGGGGCCGTAGAATACGGGGAGATCCCGGCACCCGGGTGCCGCACTTTGGCCCGGCCGGCCACAAGCAACTATATCTCCGACCTGCGGCGAATAATATAGGAATGAGTAGTCTTGAGGAGCAGATCAGGGAGCTCGAAGACGAGCTGGTCAAGACGCCCTACAACAAGGCTACGTCCAAGCATATCGGCCGCGTGAAGGCGAAGATCGCCCGGCTGAAAGACGAAGCGGTCAGCCGGGCCATGAAGGCCGGGGGCGGGGGGGAAGGCTATTCCGTCAAGAAGTCCGGCGATGCCACGGCCGTGCTCGTGGGTTTCCCCTCGACCGGTAAGAGCACGCTTCTGAACAAGCTGACCGGCACCGAGAGTGCCGTCGGTGCGTACGCGTTCACCACGCTGACGGTCGTGCCCGGCGCCCTCGAGCACAAGGGAGCGAAGATCCAGCTCCTCGATATCCCGGGCCTGATCGCGGGCGCCGCGATGGGCAAGGGCCGGGGCAAGGAAGTGATAGCGGTCGTGCGGAACGCCGACATCATCATCATCCTCGTGGACGTCTTCAACGAGCGCCACTTCGACGTCCTTTTAAAGGAACTCTACGATGCGGGCATCCGGGTCAACGTCCTGAAACCCGACATCACCATCAAGAAGTCGTCTGTCGGCGGTATCCGGCTCAACGCGGTCGGCACGCTCGACCTCGATATCGAGGAGGTCCGGTCGATCCTCGCCGAGTCCAAGATGATGAACGCCGACATCCTGATCCGCGGCAACGCCACGCAGGACGACCTGATCGACGCAGTCCAGGGCAACCGGGTGTACATCCCCGCGTTCATCGCCGTCAACAAGGTCGACCTCGTGGACAAGGAGCG